>JGI24712J26585_10000533_pt1 | contig 32644 bp, 27 predicted proteins | sample BioPla3DNA2_FD_26585 | JGI IMG/M metagenome (IMG submission 26585)
TTCGTCAGTCAGGGGAAATACCGCGATTTCAGAAATCATTACAGCTATGGCAAATTCAAAAGGCTGCAACTGCCCGATTTGCCTTTTACCCATAAGACGCATGGATAGAACAACAATTAAATATAATAACGCCGTCTTCCATACAATATTGATAAACATCCAATTCCTCCATAAAAATTAATTGATGTTAAGCCTACTTTTATTTTTTCATATTCATCGAGGATATATTCAGAGAAGACTACCGTTCGACATCAGCCTGTAAGCAGCAGGGCGCTGAAGTATGTAGCTCGGTGTCACCGAAAACACCCAAATCAAAGCCGCGTACGTATCGGAACGCGACAGCAATGGATAGACCCGTTATCACCCGCTATGTATTTGATATTATTTCCGCGGGTCCTGCTTCGGCTGATTAACCAAGAAGATTTGAAAGAGGGGGACATTCTTCACGGAGGAGTGAAAACAGATTTAAATCGTGGTATTTACCGTTGTGATATGTGGCTTTTCGCATGGTACCCTCATATTTGAATCCGCATTTTTCAGCAACCTTGCAGCTGCTTATGTTCTCACGCATTGCATTAACCTGAATGCGGTTTATTGGGTAGCACGCGAACAGATATCCGCAGAAAAGAAGCAGTGCTTCAGTCATATAGCCTTTACCGGCATAGGATGGATGAAAAAGCTCGTATCCAACCTCGAACCCGGACTGGTAATCAAGACCTTTAAAGAATAGAATTTCGCCTAAATACTTGGTGTCATTAATGTCCATAATAAGCATTCTGCCTTCTCTTTTGCCCCAAAGGCCGGTTTTTGAAAATTCTCTTTTGAATTCGGCTTCAGACGGTATGATAAGGTGCCAGTACGGACCTTTGTTGTTAATGCTGCAAATAAGATTGTATACCACTTCCATCTCTTTTTCTCTGATTGTACGCAGTAAAACTTTCTTTCCTTTAATCATTTGCTCCATTCCCTAAATATCAAAAAGTGCTTAGTAATTCCATCACATTTGGTATACATATTATATCATGAATTTAAAAAAATTATAAGATTTTCACTTGGTGAGGTTATTATATCATGAATTTAAGAAATCATATGATTTTCATTTGGTGAAACCGAGGGCAGCCAAGCATCGGCTGTATAAATTCATGATACAACGTTCTCGGGCACCCGTTCGAAATCTACGATTTCGGTAACGGGTGAGGTTATTATATCACAAACAAAATATACCCACATCGTAATAAAATAAGCTATAATAAAATCAATTAAGATAACGGAAAAATCATTCCGAATAACCAGCGGGTGATTCAGGTGTTTTCGGTTATGCCGGGCGACATGCTTTAAGGCCCTGCTTCTTACAGGAAAATGTGGAGCGGGTTAATGAGCGACCCGGGATATGGAGACCTCTCAGCAGAAATAAAAAGGATCTAAAGCGTGTTATTGGTATGCGCTTTGTCGCGCAAGTAAACGAAACACCCGAAGCAGGACCCGCCGAAATCAGATAATCTGCTTCTTTTATTTTGGAGGATGGCTGTGACGACAAGACGTATAAAAATAATAGTTGAATATAACGGTTCCGGATATCACGGATGGCAGGTTCAGCAGAATGCGCATACTGTCCAGGCTGAAATTGAAAATGCGATATTAGCGATAACAGGCGAAAAAGTGCGCATTACAGGAGCCGGCAGAACAGACGCGGGCGTTCATGCATATGGACAGACAGCACATTTTGATACGAAATCGACGATTCCGGCCGATAAGTTTCAATATGCGCTTAATGCCGTTCTTCCAAAAGACATAGCGGTTATTTCTTCCGAAAACGCCGAGCCTGAATTTCATGCAAGATACTCTGCGACAAGCAAAACATATCAGTATAAAATTATTAACCGGAGAGTTAGATCACCGCTTGCCGAAAATATGGCATGGCATATTCCCGAACCGCTTGACTTTGATCAAATGGCAGCGGCAGCTTCATTATTCATAGGCACGCATGACTTTTCTTCCTTCTGCTCAAGCGGTCATAGCCTATCAAATTTTACAAGAACAATTACCGCTTCAAAGTGGAGCCGGGAGGACGGTTATCTTGTTTATACGATTTGTGGCAGCGGGTTTTTATATAAAATGGTCAGGATAATTGTCGGAACAATGGTAGAGATAGGTTTGAGGAAAAGATCACCTGATACAGTGCCTGAATTGCTAACAAATAAGGAAAGGGAAAAGGCAGGGATTACCGCTCCGCCATTTGGGCTTTATCTTGTCAGTGTTGACTATGATTAAAAAATCGGTTTTAAAAAGGAGCTTTGGATATGAAACTTCATGCCAAAATAATTAAAGGAACAAAAACGCTTGCCGAAGAGGAATTATTTTTCAGCGAACACGAAAGCTTTCAAAAACAGCTTGAGCAATGTTTTATAGAATTGTGTAAAAAAATGGAGGTATCAGTTCCACTATGGCTTAGAAAGAACACAAGAGAGTTTGTGCGTTTCGGAAGGACATCGTTTAACAGCGATCAATTCCTGGAACCTGTTGATTTTGACCGATTTGAGATTAAATTCATGAAGTAGTGCGAAAAAGAGGACATAGCGTTTTTTATTTGTTCGGCATACCTTTCAAAATTTAAATCGCCTACAGCTATAGCTATATATGTTAAAAACTGGAAATAAAATAGAAAACAAAAAAAGCATTGACTTTAATAATATGCTATGATAGAATTATAAACTGCATTATCATATTGTGTCCAGGCATACCTATTCCATGGGAAATATTTTTCTTAGTTATTATAACACATATATGCGAAGGGTACAATATAATCCAGGCAAATTTACAACCAATAAAATAGATTGGGAGAATGATAGAGTTTGAACTATTATTATTAGCCTTATAACCGTATGAAAGAGATTAGGTTCAACATTTTTAATGCTCGTTTTCCTGGTCTATTTTTGCTGTTTATATAATTTTTTATGTAGGTATTTAATAACAAATACTTATTCCCGGCGGGGAGATGATATTCTTTATATATTATATACACGGCTTTTTTGTTTTATTCTGTACGGTTGTAATTGATAACATAAATCTATATGAGGTGATAATGGATGGTACATCCTGTTCAGTTAGGAAAGGCAACCAGAATGAGTTATTCAAAAATCAATGAAGTTCTGGAAATGCCAAATCTGATCGAAATCCAAAAAAATTCTTATCAATGGTTCTTAGAGGAAGGCCTCAGGGAGGTTCTGAGAGATGTTTCACCGATAAGCGATTATACCGGAAATCTTATTATGGAGTTCATTGATTATTCGCTGGATGAAAACATAAAGTATTCGGTAGAGGAATGCAAGGAACGGGATACTACATATTCCGCTCCATTAAAAGTCAGGGTCCGTTTAATTAACAAGGAAACCGGTGAAGTAAAGGAACAGGAAATATTTATGGGAGATTTCCCGTTAATGACCGAAACCGGAACATTTGTTATAAACGGAGCGGAACGCGTAATAGTAAGCCAGCTTGTCCGTTCGCCCGGTATCTACTACTCTATGGATCGTGACAAGACCGGAAAAAAGCTGTATTCGAATACGGTCATTCCAAACAGGGGAGCATGGCTTGAGTATGAAACGGACTCAAATAATATTGTATCGGTAAGAATTGACCGCACAAGGAAATTGCCGATTACGGTTTTCTTAAGGGCTCTTGGGTACGGAACAGACGCGCAGCTTATTCAGCTTTTCGGAGAGGATGAAAAACTCCTTGCAACGATACAGAAAGACAATACAAAAAGCGAAGAAGAAGGGCTGTTGGAAGTATATAAGCGCCTGCGCCCAGGAGAACCTCCAACTGTTGAAAGCGCCGGTACTTTGCTTAACAATCTTTTCTTTGATCCTAAGCGCTACGACCTTTCGAAGGTAGGGCGCTACAAATTCAATAAAAAACTGGCTCTTGCCTACAGGATATGGGGCAAGTTTGCTGCCGATAGCATAGCCGATGGTCAGACAGGTGAAATAATTGTTGAAAAAGGACACGTTATTACCGAGGAAGCCGCATGGAAGATCCAGAATTCCGGGGTTAATGTTGTAAACCTTGATATAAACGGCAAGATAGTAAGAGTTATCGGAAATAATACTGTTGACATAAAGGGTTATATAAACTTTGACGCTTCTTCGGTAGGAATTACAGAGAAGGTCCGTTATGGAATACTTAAACAAATTTTAGATGAGTATTCCAGTGATGAAGACATTAAGACCGCTATTATCAATAATAAAGATTTGCTTATCCCCAAGAACATAACCGTTGATGATATTATAGCGTCCGTGAACTATATTTTAGGTCTTGATGACGGAATTGGCACGCTTGATGATATCGATCATCTTGGAAACAGGCGGCTGCGCTCGGTAGGCGAGCTTCTTCAGAACCAGTTTCGCATAGGGCTTGCCAGAATGGAGCGTGTAGTACGCGAAAGAATGACAATACAGGATATTGATATTGTTACACCGCAGGCTCTGATTAATATCCGTCCGGTAGCCGCGGCAATTAAGGAATTTTTCGGNAGTTCGCAGCTTTCGCAGTTTATGGATCAAACGAATCCATTNGCTGAACTTACGCATAAGCGTAGATTGAGCGCTCTCGGTCCCGGAGGNCTTTCCCGTGANAGGGCGGGGTTTGAAGTTCGTGACGTCCACCATTCCCACTATGGACGCATGTGCCCGATAGAAACTCCTGAAGGCCCGAATATCGGCTTGATTGGTTCGCTCAGCACTTATGCCCGCGTTAATGAATACGGGTTTATTGAGGCACCTTACAGAAAGGTCGATAAAAAAACGAACCGTGTTACCGATGAGGTTGTTTACATGACCGCCGATGAGGAAGATGGATATATTGTTGCCGAAGCTAATGAACCATTGGATGCCGAAGGACGTTTTGTGAACAAACGTATAGGATGCCGTTTTCAGGATGAAATAATTGAAGTCAGTCCTGATCGCGTTGATTATATGGATGTATCGCCAAAGCAGTTAGTTTCGGTTGCTACCGCGATGATTCCTTTTTTAGAGAATGACGATGCAAACAGAGCGTTGATGGGATCAAACATGCAGCGCCAGGCGGTACCGTTAATCAAACCTGAAGCCCCGATAATCGCAACGGGAATAGAATACAAAGCCGCGAGGGATTCAGGTGTCGTTAAGATATGCCAGAACAGCGGCATTGTGGAAAAAGTTACATCAAATGAAATTGTAGTCCTCCGGGAAGACGGTGTAAAAGACCATTATAAACTGTTAAAATACCAGCGTTCGAACCAGGGCACATGCATTAACCAGCGACCAATTGTAAAAAAAGGCGAGAAGGTTAACGCGGGGGATGTTATTGCCGATGGCCCGTCAACCGATCAGGGGGAAATTTCGCTTGGCAAGAACATACTGGTAGGTTTTATGACATGGGAAGGATATAATTATGAGGATGCTATCCTGATCAGCGAAGAATTGGTAATAGACGATGTGTATACATCAATCCATATAGAAGAATATGAATCGGAATCCCGCGATACAAAGCTTGGTCCCGAGGAGATCACACGCGACATACCGAATGTCAGTGAAGACTCTTTGAAAGACCTTGATGAAAGAGGAATTATCAGAATAGGCGCCGAAGTACGTGCCGGTGATGTGCTGGTAGGAAAAGTAACTCCTAAAGGTGAAACCGAACTTACAGCCGAAGAGCGGCTGCTGCGCGCAATATTCGGTGAGAAGGCCAGGGAAGTCCGTGATACATCGTTGAGGATCCCTCACGGTGAATCGGGTATCGTTGTTGATGTAAAAGTATTTACCCGTGAGCATGGAGATGAACTGCCGCCCGGCGTAAACCAACTGGTTCGCGTTTATGTCGCACAGAAAAGGAAAATATCCGTCGGAGATAAAATGGCCGGCCGTCATGGTAATAAAGGCGTTATATCGCGTATTCTGCCAGTAGAGGATATGCCGTTTCTACCGGATGGAACGCCGCTTCAGATTGTTCTTAACCCATTGGGAGTTCCTTCACGAATGAATATAGGACAGGTGCTCGAAGTCCATCTTGGCTATGCGGCGAAGGTGTTGGGCTGGAAAATAGCTACACCGGTATTTGACGGAGCAAATGAAGACGATATAATAGAGACACTTAAAAAAGCCGGTTTGCCGGAAGACGGGAAATCTATCCTGTATGACGGACGTACAGGGGAACCTTTCGATAACCCGATAACAGTCGGGTATATGTATTATTTGAAGCTTGCTCATCTGGTTGACGATAAAATACATGCGCGATCAACGGGGCCGTATTCTCTTGTAACACAGCAGCCCTTGGGCGGAAAAGCACAGTTTGGCGGGCAGCGCTTCGGAGAAATGGAGGTTTGGGCGCTCGAGGCATATGGTGCCGCATACAGCTTGCAGGAAATTCTCACCGTAAAATCCGATGATGTAGTTGGCCGTGTGAAAACCTATGAGTCCATTGTTAAGGGTGAAAATGTCCCGGAACCGGGCATCCCCGAATCGTTTAAGGTGCTTATGAAAGAGCTGCAAAGCCTGTCGCTTGATGTGAAAGTATTCAGCGAGGAACGGCAGGAAATTGAAATAAAGGAATCGGTTGAAGATGATTTGGAAGAACTTGATGTAAACATAGAAGGGCGTGAAGATGAGGCACTTGGTATACAGGATGAGGGTTACGAAGAATCCTCGGAATTCACCGATAATGACTTTACTGTGGATGTGGATTTCGATAGTTTCGAGAATGCCGAAGAGCTTGATGAAGATACCGTTGACGAATTGTTTGTCGTAGATGATGACGAAGATATTATTATCGAAGACGATGATGACATATAGGAGGGTTACTGGCCGTGTTTGAATTAACCAATTTTGATGCAATACGTATTGGTTTGGCTTCTCCGGAGAAAATACGCGAATGGTCCCGCGGGGAAGTAAAAAAACCTGAAACAATAAACTATAGAACTCTGAAGCCTGAGAGGGACGGACTGTTCTGCGAAAGAATATTCGGTCCTACCCGCGATTGGGAATGCCACTGCGGAAAGTATAAACGCATAAGATACAAAGGCATTGTCTGCGATCGCTGCGGAGTTGAGGTTACACGTTCAAAAGTGCGCCGCGAAAGGATGGGGCATATCGAACTTGCCGCGCCGGTATCGCATATATGGTATTTCAAGGGTATTCCGAGCCGCATGGGGCTTTTGCTCGACATGTCGCCGAGGGCGCTTGAAAAGATATTGTATTTTGCTTCATATGTTGTAATAGATCCCGGACAAACTCTGCTGTCAAAGAAACAGGTCTTAAATGAAAGGGAATATCGGGACAGTATTGTAAATTTCGGGAATAATTTCCGTGCGGGAATGGGTGCCGAAGCGATAAAAGAGCTGTTGATGGAAATTGATCTTGATGCGCTTGCAAACGAGCTTCGAAATGAGCTTGAAGAATCCAGCGGCCAGAAAAAGATCCGTGCGATTAAAAGACTTGAAGTGGTTGAAGCATTCCGTACATCGGGGAACAAGCCGGAATGGATGATCCTTGACGTGGTTCCCGTTATACCTCCGGAGCTTAGACCAATGGTACAGCTTGACGGCGGACGTTTTGCCACATCCGATTTGAATGACCTGTACCGAAGAGTTATAAACAGAAATAACCGGCTTAAAAGGCTATTGGATCTCGGGGCACCGGAAATAATTGTCCGTAATGAAAAAAGGATGCTTCAGGAATCGGTAGATGCTCTGATAGACAATGGCCGCCGTGGAAGGCCCGTTACCGGTCCGGGAAATCGACCTTTGAAATCCCTTTCCGATATGCTTAAAGGAAAACAGGGACGATTCCGCCAGAACCTGCTTGGTAAACGTGTGGATTATTCTGGTCGTTCGGTTATAGTTGTCGGTCCGGATTTGAAGATATACCAGTGTGGATTGCCAAAAGAAATGGCGCTTGAGCTGTTTAAACCATTTGTTATGAAAAAGCTTGTTGAAAGAGGACTTGCGCATAACATAAAAAGTGCGAAAAGAATGGTGGAACGTGTCCGCACTGAAGTCTGGGATGTTTTGGAGGAAGTAATAAAAGAGCACCCGGTTCTTTTAAACCGTGCTCCTACACTGCACCGTCTTGGAATACAAGCTTTTGAACCGGTTTTGGTCGAGGGCAGGGCACTTAAGCTGCATCCTTTAGTATGTACCGCGTATAACGCGGACTTTGACGGGGACCAAATGGCCGTACATGTGCCGTTATCAGCCGANGCGCAGGCGGAAGCAAGGTTTCTTATGCTTTCCGCGAACAACCTGTTAAAACCGCAGGATGGCAAACCGGTTACTGTTCCAACGCAGGATATGGTTCTTGGCAGCTATTACCTGACGATTGAAAAAGAAGGGGCAAAGGGTGAGGGGAAAGTTTTCTCATCGCCGGAAGAGGCAATCATGGCCTATGATAATGGTTATGTGTCGCTTCACGCACGTATAAAGGTTCGAATCACGAAGGTAATTGATGGTGTTAGAAAATCAAAAATAGTTCAAACATCGGTCGGTAAGCTTTTGTTTAACCAGGCTCTCCCGCAGAACCTTGGTTTTGTAGACAGAAGCAACCCCGATAACGAGTTGGATCTTGAAATTGACTTTCTGGTAAGCAGAAAAGAGCTCGCAAAGATTGTTGAACGCTGCATAAAAGAAAATGGAGCTCATATGACGGCTATTGTACTGGACAAGATAAAAGACCTTGGTTTTAAATACTCAACCAAAGGTGCCATTACAATAGGTATTTCAGATATGATAATTCCTGAGGTAAAACAAAAATTCCTTGAGGAAACGGATAAAAAGGTTGAAATGATATCCAGGCAGTACCGCCGTGGGATGATCACCGAAGACGAGAGGAAAAACGCTGTTGTAAATGCCTGGAACAAGACGACGGAAGATGTAAAGAACGCGTTAATAGAAGGAATGGATAAATTTAATCCGGTATTTATGATGTCAAATTCCGGAGCGCGAGGTAATGTGAACCAAATAAGACAGCTTGCCGGAATGCGCGGTCTTATGGCCGATACTTCGGGCGAAACGATTGAGATTCCGATACGCTCGAACTTTAGAGAAGGGCTCAGCGTTTTGGAATATTTCATATCCACTCACGGAGCGCGTAAGGGTTTGGCAGATACTGCGCTGAGGACGGCCGACTCCGGTTATCTGACCAGGCGCCTCGTTGACGTAAGCCAGGATGTTATTGTCAGAGAAAGGGACTGCGGAACGGATGAGGGCATTACGCTTACAGATATCGTAACGAGCGGCGAGACGATTGAAACGCTTGAAGAACGTATAACAGGGCGTTTTGCCGCTGAAGATGTTGTTGATCCTCAGACAAAAGAGATAATAGTAAAGCACCATGAGCTTATTAATGATAAAATTGCGAAGAAAATTACAGACGCCGGCATAAAAAAGGTAAAGATACGTTCGGTATTGACTTGCCGGACAAGGACAGGTGTTTGTTCGAAGTGCTACGGTATTAACCTTGCAACAGGAGAAGAATGCAATGTGGGCGAAGCGGTAGGTATTATTGCCGCTCAATCGATAGGGGAACCCGGCACCCAGTTGACAATGCGTACTTTCCATACCGGGGGTGTTGCCGGAGACGATATTACCCAGGGTCTTCCGCGTGTGGAAGAGTTATTTGAGGCCAGGAAGCCAAAAGGGCTTGCAATAATATCCGAAATTGATGGAACAGTTGCGCTGAGAGAAACGAAGAAAAAGCGTGAAGTAGTTGTCACTAATAAAGACGGCGAAAGCCATACGTATTTAATTCCATATGGATCAAGGCTTAAAGTAACTGATGGCGACATCATTGAAGCGGGTGATGAGCTGACCGAAGGCTCGGTAAATCCGCATGACATATTAAAAATAAAGGGGCTTCACGCGGTCCAGTCGTACCTTCTGCGTGAAGTTCAGAAAGTTTATCGCCTGCAGGGTGTTGACATTAACGACAAACACATTGAGGTTATAGTCAGGCAAATGCTTAGAAAAGTCAAGGTAGACGATGCGGGGGATACTAATCTGCTGCCTGGAGGATTAGTTGATATGTTCGAATTTGAGGATGCGAACAAAGAAGCAGAGGAAAAAAACCTTCGCGTGGCTGAAGGAAAACGTGCACTTCTTGGTATTACCAAAGCATCCCTTGCCACCGATTCGTTCCTTTCAGCGGCATCGTTCCAGGAAACTACAAGGGTTCTTACCGAGGCTGCTATTAAAGGAAAGGTTGATCCATTGCTGGGCCTTAAAGAAAATGTGATAATCGGCAAACTGATACCGGCAGGTACTGGAATGAGTATTTACCGTGACGTTGAAATCGACCCCGGAATACAGCAGCAAAGTGCTGTTAAGGAACTATACCTTGAAGAATTGTAAGAATATCATACGTTATTAAAAAAAACGGCAGTTTTACTGCCGTTTTTTATTAATACCTGAACTTCCTCCCAGGCCTTTTCTTGAACTTTGAACATGCTTTTTTCAGGCTGCCGTCGCATTTGCGGACAGAAAACATGCCGCAGATTCCATAACTGCTGTTGTGTGAGTCAGGCGCGAAATTAAAATGTATACAGTCGGAGCAGCGGTAATCAAGCTGCCTGTGCAAAGAATCCATTTCAAAAGCCATAAAGCCGTTACAGTAAAAGTCGGCAGACACAATGCCTTTTTCGCGGCATAATATCTCGTTTTGAATGCCTACCGAAATTCCCTTAATGCAATTTTCACAGCATTTTATGAGCAAAGCACTTTTTTTCATCGGCCCCCCCGACCTTAAAACCATTAATCAATTTTATTCTTACGGCAAACCTGTTCAGCGGGTTAAAACAACGTAATACAGGGCTACACCAGCTATTATAACACAGGAAAGAGAAGCGGAACAAAGCATGGGAAATGAACTTGCGGCTTATTATTTATGAATGACCGTTAAAGTCAAGGCTTAGCAAGGAATATTTTTTTCAAAACTCCGATAGATATTTTTTTTCATTTCCGGTAAAATGGAGTTATAATTTGCCTAAGCAAATTATTTATTAATTGCTTATGAAAAAAGAGTTTATGAAGGATTGTTATTATAAAAGCGGGGTCCTATGGAAAAAGTATTAAACAGCTTTCAAATAAAGCTTATCGCAATTATTACCATGGTAATTGACCATGCGGGTATGATATTTTTCCCGAGGATTATTGTGTTTAGAATAATCGGACGTATTGCGTTTCCTTTGTTNGCCTTTTTTATTGCCGAAGGCTTCAGACATACGCGTTCTGTTAAGAAATATTTGTTCAGGCTTCTTCTGTGTGCTGTCCTGTTCCANGTTCCCGACTGGCTGTTTGGTTCGGAAACAATGCGCCGCATTTTTATTTCATGGGGTTGGGAATCCGTACCTTCNATAAACTATGAATTAAATATTTTCGCTACATTGTTTTTGGGTCTTGCGGCCATTTCATTGTATAATAAACTTAAAGAGAAGCATATCGCGTATTCATGGCTTGCGGTAACTGCGATGGCCGTTATTGCGCAAATAATCGGTGCAGATTACGGGGCATACGGAGTTTTATTCATAATTGTTTTTTATATTGCCGAAAGAAATACGATAAGAATACTGATTGGATGGATTATTCTTCATACAATGTATGCTGCATATGAGGTGTTTTCTTCGTATATGGCTTCCAGTGTTATTGCCTTTCCCCATTCAATACAGCTTTATTCACTGCTGTCAATCGGTGTAATTGCGTTATACAATGGGGAACGGGGAAGGAAGATGAAGTACTTTTTCTACTTGTTCTACCCTCTCCATATGGTAGTATTGTATGTGATTGACTATATAATAACGGTAAAGGGGTGATTAAATGTCTGTTCCCGAAGCATATAGAAATGCAAAAAAGCTTGGTTTAAAAGAATACTCTAATTATATTTCCCAGGGTCGTAACGGGTATCTGCCTTATCTTGACGGGATACTGAAAAATATCGATATTGTATCCGAGGTCGATCTGGGAATTGTCGATATCCCTCTTAAAAAGGTAAAGGGTACATATACATATATGCGAAGCTTGTCGTTTGCCAGAAATTATATGCCGTTAATGGATGAGGAATCGGAATTCGCACGAAAGTGGGAAGCCGTATACCGGGCACAGATAAATGAAGGGCTTAGGGATCCTGTTAAAGTATATGAATACCTGAACTGGTTTTATGTAATTGAAGGGAACAAACGTATCAGTGTATTAAAATATTTGGATGTAGTAAAATACAGTGCAAATGTAATCCGCATGATTCCAAAATATGACGAAAAGAACAAGGATATCCGCCTTTATTATGCATTCCTTAAGTTTTACAAGAACACAGGCATTAATAATATATGGTTTTCGGAAGAAAAAAGCTTTAATGAACTGTGGAGGTTAATAAAGAACTACGAGCCGCCGGAATCCGCATATAAAACAGATGACCGTTTTAGATATTTTGTGAACGCGGTATACGGTGTATTCCGAAAGGTATACCTTGAGCTTGGCGGGCATAGACTGCCGATTACCACAGGTGACGCTTTTCTTGATTATATAAAGCTGAACGGGGTTCCGGAACAATATGATGATGAGGAATTAAAACCTTTGCTTCGAAGGTTCATTGTTGAACTGGAATATTACAAGCGCAGCGAGATTGAAGTGCAAACGGAGCCCGACTTGAAAGTAGAGGGCGGACTGTTTAGCCGGCTTTCAAATATAATAAAGCACGGCGACAGAATAAAGGTTGGTTTTGCTCTTGCCAAAGACATAAAAACATCAAGCTGGTCCTATGCGCATGAGCTTGGCAGGATGCATCTTGAAAAAGCAATGGGGGATAATGTAAGTACGGTTAGTATTGACAACGTCCCGGAGTCGGTTGACGCTTACGCAGGTTTAAAGGAACTGGTAAACCAGGGCTGCCAGGTGGTTTTTTCAACAAGTCCTTTAATGATAAACGCGACGCTGAAAATAGCGTTGGAATTCCCGAATATTGTTTTTCTTAACTGTTCGGGAACGTATTCTTTCAAGCATGTGCATACATATTTCGGACGCATTCACGAACCGCGTTTTTTATCCGGAATAATAGCCGGTTCGCTTACAAAGTCAAACAAAGTCGGGTATGCAGCCACTTGTCCCGCAACGGAAGTTGTAAGCGGCATCAATGCTTTTGCCATCGGCGCTAAAATGGTTAATCCAAGGGTCGAAGTTTTCGTTGAATGGATGGAAGAATGGGATAACGAAGAAAAATCAAGGAATGTCGTAAATCTTCTTGCGGCCAGTGGAGCGGATATTATCTGTCATCATAATACTCTTGCTTACCGCAAATTTTCAAAAATGTACGGTGTGTTTACCGTAATTCCGGAAGATTCAAATAATAGCTTTGTACCGGACAAGTACCTCGCGGTTCCGGTATGGAACTGGGGAATATTTTATGAAAAGATGACAAGAAGCATATTAAGCGGCGCGACACGCCCGTACGGGGATATTCAGTCATCGGGCAAAGGGAGCTTCCGCAGTTACTGGTGGGGGATGGATTCGGATATTATCGACTTCTTCTATTCGAAAAGATCCATTCCGAGCCAAACACAAAAACTTATAGAGGTCATGAAGGACGCGATAAGAAATGGCAAGCTGCACATATTCTCAGGTCCGCTGTATGACCAGAAAGGCGTATTAAGATTGCCGGCGGGCAAAGACGCTTCACGGCGTGAAATACTTTCAATGGATTGGCTTGTTGACTTTGTTCACGGGAGCATTCCCGAATGCGGAGGCAATATGTTTACCGATTTATCCACAGGAAAGACTACATGATTAAGAGTCAGATATCGATAAAATAATGATCGTAACCGTTTATTATCGTGGTATCGCCGTACTTATGGATACGTTCCAGGCGCCCGTAATTCAAATGCATGTGACCGTGAAACATATATCTTGGCTTATACTTGTCCATCAGTGTCAGGAAACTTTTAAACCCGGTATGGGTGAGGCCGGGTCCATCCCCTATTCCGTAAGGCGGGGCATGGGTGACGAGAATGTCAAACCCGTTGTTTTTTCTGAGCTGCCGCCTTAATTTCTTTATGCGTTTTTCCATATCCTTTTCACTGTACTGGTGAGCACGGCCGCTGTATAACATACTTCCGCCGAGGCCTAAAAACCGTATGCCCTTATATGTCTCTATTACGCCGTCAATACAGTCGCAGCCTTCAGGCGGATGGTGTTTGTAGGTGGTATCGTGATTTCCGTGCACGTAAAACAACGGTACATTTATCATTGTAACAAGGAAAGAAAGGTAACTTGCCTGCATGTCCCCGCAGGAAATGATAAGCTCAACGCCCTTGAACCTTTCAGGATTAAAATAATCCCAGAAATATTCGTTTTCCTTATCCGACACCAGAAGAATTCTCATTCGGCCCTCCAGCCAATTGTTATTTTATCGTGTCGATACCTTATAAAGCTAATAAGTACCGTAAAACCACGCAAAATGATGTTACCCATAAAACCTTCCGTTGTAACATCGAAAAGCATATCACAAGTGGAACTTTTTCTGCAAGTACACGCGGAATTCTTCGTTGCTCTGCACGAAAAGCAGGAATATCGATACGGGTATGCAGACGCCTGCGACGATATAAGACCAGATCATTTTAAACTGCTCAAAAACAAAACGGTTAATAATGAATTCCGTACCGATGCAAAAAAGGCTTAACGCAAAAAATATCAGACCGGGAAAACCTATTCCCTTAAATGGTTTAAAACGTGATAGGAAAAGGGCTATCAGCGTGAATACCAGGATAAGGGATAAAATAGGAAGCGCGAGTTCAAAGAACCACACGGACTTTGTTGCCTGTTCTATCAGGTATAGGTATAAACCGGTACTTATATACGCGATAATAAACATGAAATATTTGTTCTTTTTACCGAACAGGTAAACCAGAAGAAACCATACCCATACCAAAAGCAGCGATGCGACAGGAAATACCGACCAATACAGATTTCCGCCCGAATAAATATCCAGGGATATTAAAAACAACACAACCGAATAAATATCAATTGTGATGACCTTAATAAAGCTGTACCGTTTCATTAATGCCGGATAAGCCATCAGTATCCATAGCAGAAGCAGCGATGCGACGGGGTAAAAAGACCATGTGACGGTGCGGTTGCTTTTAAAATCAATCATCAGGCACACAAACATTGGTATCACAATAATAAAGGTCATTAAATAAACAAATGCTTTACTTGGGACAAGGTTAACATGCCGGGGCCGTATTCTTTGGCTGCGATCGGGGTAAGGCCTGTATTCTTCGTCCGCTTCTTCCCTGTAATAAACAGGAGTATTGCAAAGAGGGCACGCGGTTAAATTCCGTTCAAGCTCAACGCCGCATTTGACGCAGTAAGCCATAATACCATCCTTTCCGTTTAATTTTCGATTTCATGCATATTGCTTTCGATTTTTATGTGTATTCCCATCTTCACGAGTTTTGTAAAAAAGGTCCTTTCAAGTTCAGCCTCATTAATAAGCCGCCCGAACGAAATATATAAACTGTCTTTGAATCCGGTGACCGAGCAGCCGGTTTTATTTACAGTCCCGGGAGCGGGAATAAATTCAATCCGTTCGATATACTTTTCCATTTCTTCCGGAAGCTTTATCAGACCCAGGTTGGAAATAGTCCCGGAATAAAGGTTTTCACCGAGTCGTTTATAAATAAACGGCAGAAACAGTTTTTTGATAAACAACGGGACAATTCTGACAAAAGGATTGCGCTGCCCTCCAACGTTGCGGCTCAACTGCCTGCTGATCGATTTTTCATTTATTTCTGAAATCATACTGTTCTGAACTATCTTTAGTATTTCTTCAAATGTATACTCTCCAAGCCGGGGATCAATTCCCGGAATAACAAAAAGAGAAAAGTTGCGCATTGTATTTGAAGGATATATATTTCTCATGTTTACCGGGACGGAAATAGATATCGGACGTTTACGGCGTATGTTTTTCACATATTTGTTCTGGATTGCCTGCATTGAATCAATATAAACCGAAGCTAAAAGGACAGTCAGCGAAACATTTCTCTTTTTGGCTTCTGCTAAAATATCGTTTAAAGGGGCAATCCCTGTAATTACATAATAAATGCCTTTCTTTACAAGCTTTCCGGGAAGATGATAAGCTTGCTCTCTTGTTTCCGGAAGCGGGAGAGAAGGTTTGTAGAAGCGGTTATAAGCATCTTCGAATTCACCGCTGTCCGGTTCCTCGTCTACGGTAAATATCCCTTTTGGTTCACCGGGATATTTGCCTTTTTCGTTCAGGTATTGATAAACAAGTGCTTTTAAAAAGGTTACAGCACCTGTACCGTCTGTCAGTACGTGACAAAATTCCACAGCTATTCTTCTATGGTAATACCGCACGCGGAACAAAAAACCGCGGTTAGCAATAGACGAAAGACGGCCGCACGGGTATTTTACGTCTTTTTCAACGCGCGGTATCTTAGGATTGTGTTCCAGGTAGTACCAGAACAGCCCGCGGCTCAATCTGACCCGGTAATACGGAAACCTGTCGATAACCTTTACAAGAGCGTTTTGAAGAACGGAAGGATCAACCGTTTCGGTAAGAGTTGCAGCAAAACGAAACATTGTAGTAATTCTTTCGGATTGTATTGAAGGATATATTATTGCGGCGTTATCAAGCCTATACCATCTGACATTTTTTTTAGAGGTATCTTTTTTATCTGCCATAACATCCCCTTCCGCATTAAGTATATCATAATCACTATACCATGAATTTGAGAAAATCATAAGGTTTATATCACATATTTTGCATGGGTTATTGTCTGAACATTATTTCCGCAGGGCCTGCTTTGCGGGCCGAGGCATTGCTGCCGCGTACCTACCGGAACGCGGCAGCAATGCCTCGACCCATAAAATCACCCGCTGTTTATCTGGTATTATTCCCGCGGGTCCTGCTTCGGGTGTTTCGTTTACTTGTTCGACAAAGCACATAATGACGGCACGCTTTGGGTCCTTTTTATTTCTGCTGAGAGGTCTCCATATCCCGGGTCGCTCATTAACCCGCTCCACAGTTGCCTGTAAGCAGCAGGGCGTTGGAGCATGTCGCCCTGCGTAACCGAAAACATCCGAATCACCCGCTGTTTATTTGGTATTAATTAGCGGGCTACTTGGAAGAACTATTGCACAATAGTTCAATAGCAACGGCTGAAAGAATAATGTCAGAAAACGCAAATGTTAATAACAGCGGAAAGNGATATTTTNCGGCAATTGTTGAAAATAAAACGTGCAAATAATATAATGGACTTAAAAATAAAAGGAGATGTTTCAATGGCAAAAAGAGGAGGTTTCCCCAGAGGCGGAATGGGAGGCGCGAATATTAACAACCTTATGAAGCAGGCAATGAAAGTACAGCAGGATATGGAAAAGGCTAAAGAGGAGCTCGCCGACAAAAGCGTCGAAGCTTCCAGTGGAGGGGGAGCTGTTAAAATAACAGCAACTTGTGATAAAGTCATTAAATCAGTTGAAATTTCGCAGGATGTTGTTGATCCGGATGATATAGAAATGCTTCAGGATCTTATTATGGCTGCGGTAAATGAAGCTCTGAGAAAAGTGGACGAAGAGGTGCAGGCCGCTTTAGGAAAGTATACCGGTGGTATGGGGAACATTCCCGGACTGTTTTAACGATAAATACGGGAGATAAATATGAGTATGTATGTGGCGCCTGTGGCAAGGCTGATAGACGAATTCGAAAAACTTCCCGGAATTGGGCATAAAACAGCTCAGCGGTTAGCTTTTCATATATTGAATATGCCATCTGAAAAAGCAATTGGGTTTGCAAAGGCAATAGTTGATGCGAAAAAGACCGTTAAATATTGTTCTGTCTGCGGAGATTTGACAGATATTGATCCATGCAGGGTATGCGGGAGCGATAAACGAGATCGTTCGGTTATTTGTGTTGTAGAAAATCCCCGTGACGTAGTTGCGATGGAAAGAGTGAGAGAGTACAAAGGGCTTTATCACGTTTTGCACGGTGTGATTTCTCCTATGGAAGGGACAGGTCCGAACGATATCAACATCAAGGCGCTGATAAAGCGCATCAGCGAAGCTGAAATAAACGAAGTTATTTTAGCTACGAATCCGGATGTTGAAGGAGAAGCTACTGCAATGTATATTGCAAAACTGATAAAGCCGATGGGTGTTAGGGCAACAAGAATTGCTCACGGCCTTCCGGTCGGAGGGGACCTTGAGTATGCCGATGAAGTTACTCTATCAAAATCACTGGAAGGAAGAAGAGAGATATAGGAGGATAAGCGTATGAAGGTGCAAAAAGCAATTATTCCGGCGGCGGGACTCGGCACCCGTTTTTTACCGGCAACAAAAGCACAGCCGAAAGAAATGCTTCCCATCGTTGATACGCCTACAATACAGTTTATTGTCGAAGAAGCGGTGTCATCAGGGATAGAAGACATTATTATTGTTACCGGCAGGAGTAAAAGGGCGATTGAAGATCATTTCGACAAGTCATATGAACTTGAGGAAGAGCTTAAAAAAAGCGGAAAAGAGGATTTACTCTCCCAGATCCGGGATATTTCAAATCTTGTAAATATACATTATATCCGGCAAAAGGAACCCAAGGGCCTTGGCCATGCCATATACTGCGCAAAGGCGTTTATCGGCAATGAACCGTTTGCCGTGCTGCTTGGCGACGATATCGTAAGAGCCGAGGAACCATGTCTGAAACAGCTGATTAATGTGTACAATGAGTATAAAACTACGATACTTGGTGTTCAAAAGGTACCAGTGAATGAAGTATCCAGTTATGGAATAATTGGCGGAAAACAGGTTGATGAAAGAGTTGTTAAAGTTAATGATATGGTAGAGAAGCCGGATATCGATAAGGCGCCTTCAAACACAGCTATTCTTGGCCGTTATATAATATCACCTTCTATTTTTTCGCATCTTGAAAATATACCGCCCGGGAAAAACGGAGAAATTCAATTAACTGACGCATTAAAGAGCCTTATGAAGGATGAGGCTATATATGCGTATGATTTTATAGGAAAACGGTATGATGTGGGGAACAGGATGGGCTTTTTAAAAGCGACTGTTGAATTTGCCCTCGAACGTGACGATTTAAAGGATGAATTCAAGGCCTATCTGAAGCAGATAATAAAAGATTGAAAAGCGTTTTTTTAAAAGCCGGTGTTTTATAAACACCGGCTTATTTAAGCACAAACAAACTTGATCGTAAGGCAAAATCTGAGACAAACCTATATCATCGATGCAAATACACTGATTGCGTCATGTTCCACCATTAATTTCCCGTACTCGTTCAAATAGCCCTCAAAAAACAGAACATTTGCAACTCTGTCACCGTATTCGGACAAAATGTTTTCAATCCTGTTCAGACTCTGGTTCATCGCATCGACCTTTCGGAGCACGAGATAGTAAGAACCTTCACACTGATATACCGAACTGCTTCCCCTGTATAGAGGTTTCAAGCGGGTCGCAAGCATGCATAAATCCTCAAAAGTGTCCAGGTTATATATCATAACGGTAGAACATATACTGCTGGTTTTCCTTTTTATTTTCAGATCGTTACGTCTGTACCGGTTCTTTATAAATTTTTGAATAGATTCGAAATCGCCGTCTTCGTCAATTTTTGTTATCGTGATTACAAATCCCTGCTCAACATCGGTTACCGCCTCAATGCATAATTGGGATTCATGGGTCTCGAAACCAAGTTCCAGTTCCGCCTGTTCCATCAGATCCCAGAAAAGCTCCTGAGTTTCAGGGGAGTTGTAATTAAAAGAAGAAAGATCAATGTCCCGTTCTTCCAAGTCTTCAAAGGTGACAAAGATGCGTATTTTATTTTCATTTATTTTTTCAATTCTCATATCGGATATCCTCTATTTTTTACTTGGACATCATTTTAATCGGTATTTGCTATACTAATCTTAATACTATTATACTTTGAAAGTACCGCATTGAGAAGTACCAAATTATTGTTTTTATTTAGATTATACTGCAATAACTCAGTTTATCAAGCATAATGCGGAATTTCTTTAATATTACTGAGATAAAAATATTTTTACATATCATATTTCCCCAAAAAATGAATTCTTAATCAAAAAGCCAGGAACAATATTCCCATAAAGACATTGCGGGTGTATAATTATGCTGACAGGAATGTAAAAATGAAGGGTTTTGTAGTATATGAAGCAATTAATTCTGGCATCGCAGTCTCCAAGGCGAAAAATGCTTTTGCAGCAGATAGGAATACCGTTTTCCGTATTTCCTTCGGATGTAAAAGAGCCGATAAATATGAAGATGAGTCCTGATAAAATGGTTATCGACTTATCCGAAAAAAAGGCTGAACAGGTGTGCAGGGAATTGGAACGCTGTTCCCAAGGCTCCGATATCGTGCTTGCCGCTGATACAATTGTTGTTTTGGATGATGTTGTAATGGGAAAACCTAAAGACCCTGAGGAAGCGTTCAATATGCTTGGAGCGCTTTCCGGCAGATGGCACGAAGTAATAACGGGTGTTACTTTAAAAACTGTGAATTCAACTAATAAAATAACTCATGCTGAAAAAACTAAAGTAAAAATGCGCAAATTGTCAAAACAAACGATTCAACGATATATTGACAGCGGCGAGCCTTTCGACAAAGCCGGCGCCTATGGTATTCAGGGGCTGGGTGCGCTTTTGGTTGAAAAATTGCATGGTTGTTATTATAATGTTGTAGGACTACCGTTATACAGAGTATCTGTCATGCTTAACGATATGGGTTTTAAAGTTTTGTAAACAGCGGATATGTAATAATGCACATCTTATTGCCGGCCTTCGATACATTTCTGCAACAAATATTTAGCGTATTTGCGGGAGCAATCACAATACACAAATGAAAGAAAGGAAGAAATAAGTTATGTTTATACGGGACATCGGTATAGACCTTGGAACGGCTAACACATTGGTTCATATGAAAGGGAAAGGGGTTGTTCTCAGAGAACCTTCAGTTGTTGCAATAAACAATAATACCGGAGAAGTGTTGTCCGTCGGGCTTGACGCAAAAAACATGATTGGACGCACACCTGGGAATATTACGGCAATAAGGCCGATGAAGGACGGCGTGATAGCCAATTTTCAAATAACCCAGGGAATGCTTAGATATTTTATCCGAAAGGCTATCGGAAAAAACAAAATAATAAGGGCAAGAGTAGTGGTATGTGTACCCTCAGGTGTTACCGAAGTGGAAAAAAGGGCGGTAATTGACGCTACTTTGCAGGCCGGTGCAAAAGAGGCTTATCTGATTGAAGAGCCAATGGCGGCCGCAATCGGCGCGGGGCTTCCGGTCGAAGAACCAACCGGAAGTATGGTTGTAGATATAGGAGGCGGAACGAGCGAGGTTGCCGTAATTTCTCTCGGCGGTATAGTGGTCAGCCGTTCGCTGCGTATAGCCGGTGATGAACTTGATGATGCTATTGTTNATTATGTAAAAAAGGAATATAATTTAATGATAGGAGAACGCACGGCTGAAGATATAAAGATAAAGATTGGTTCGGCATATCCTGTAAGCGACGAACAAAAATACAATATCAGCGGGCGTGACCTCGTGACAGGTCTTCCAAGGGATCTTCCGATAACATCCGGCGAAATCAGAGAAGCTNTGTCGGAAACGGTTAATGCAATAGTTGATTCGATTAGATTCACCCTTGAAAAAACACCGCCCGAACTTGCAGCCGACGTTATGGAAAAAGGTATTATGCTGACGGGAGGAGGCGCTCTTCTTAAAGGACTTGATAAACTGATTTTTGAAGAAACCGGAATTCCCGTTAATATTGCGGAGTATCCTCTTGATTGTGTTGCGATAGGTACCGGCACGGTTCTGGAAGAATTAGAGATGTTAAAATATGTACTAATTTCCTCAAATAAAGTCAGATAGAGAAAATTTTTAAGCAGATTAACGCAAACGGCATTTAATGATATTCCATTAATGTAGTATTGGGAAGGGGTTCAACCTTTTGCGGAGGCTTTTTGGAAACAAATTATTCATAATATCGGTAGTGTTGGTTTTGTTGTTTGTGCTTGCTGCTATGACAGCGGGTGAAAACAGCAGGCTGAATGTGATCAGGAATGTTATTTCCGTGCCGCTTAAACCACTGCAGACGGGTATTAACGCGATTGGCGGCAAAATAAAGGACACTGTTCATTTTTTTAAGGATATCCGGACTGCAAGGGCGGAAAATGCCGAATTAAAAATAAAAATACGGGAAATGGAGAGAGAACTTGAAAAAGTACACCGCCTGCAAAAGGAGAATGAAAACCTGAAAAAGCTTTTGTCATTTAAAGAACAGTATACACAGGAAATATTGGCGTGCAATATAATATCAAAGGATGCCGGGAACTGGTTTGAAATATTTACAATAGACAGGGGAAGCAAAGACGGTGTAAAAACAGACGATCCTGTAATAAATGCTGACGGGCTTGTTGGAAGAGTATCGCGTGTGGGGCTTCTTTCATCAAAGGTCATATCGATTATAGACACTGAAAGTTCGGTATCGGCAAGGCTGTCGAAAACACGCGATCTTGTTATTCTGAGGGGAGACGCTCAGCTAAGGACACAAGGGCTCTGCCGGCTTGACTATATTACCCCGGATGTTGAGGTGTCTGTCGGCGATAAAGTGGAGACTTCNGGGCTTAACAGTTTATATCCCAAAGGAATAATAATCGGTGAAATAATACAGGTAGTTAAAAATGAAGGACAATTCGATTATTATGCGATAGTTAAGCCTTCAGTCGATTTCAGAAGGCTTGAAGAGGTTGCAGTTATAAAAATCGGCGGTGAGGAAGAAGGAGATGACGAATGAGAAGGCGTATTCTGATGCTGACACTCCTTGTATATGCTGCATGCCTTTTCCAAAGCACTGTATTCGGTTATATTGAGATTCTCAGGATAAGGCCGAATTTGCTTATCGTTCTGGCTGTAACAATCGCATTGGTAAGAGGTAATATGGAAGCGGCTTTTATGGGCCTCGTATGCGGTTTGGCTATGGATACCCTAATCGGCCGTGCATTAGGATGGTACGGGATGTGTTTGTTCCTCGTTTGTTATGCTATCGGAATGGTAAACTCGAAGTTATACAAGGAAAATCCACTGATTCCGGTTTTCTTTGTGTTTGTTTCTTCGCTTACGGTTGAGCTTATGTACTATTTTATTAATTTCTTTTTGAAGGGATATCAGGATTTCGGTTTTGTTATAACCAGTATTATACTGCCTGAAAGCTTTTACAATGCGGTGTTGACATTATTTATATATCCATTTGTGCTTCACTTATATAAAAAACTGGACAAGTACGATTTTGTTCATACACGTTTATAACGAGGGTTTGAGATTATGGACAGGGACGCGCAAAAAAAGCTTAATATTGATTTAAAAAGAAGGTTTATTATATGTTTGGTTATTGTACTTCTCATATGCGGGGTGTTTTTGCGCCAGCTTGTTAATATCCAAATTGTAAATGGGCAGGAATACCTGGACACTTCAATGAAAAGGATTATAACGAATGGGGTAATATATGCAAACAGGGGGAATATTTACGACAGATACGGTGTGCCGATAGCGGGCAATAGATTAGGTTTCTGTGTTCAGTTTGTAGACACCGGGCTGTCTTCCAGAGAAAAGAATGACCTGATTGCAAGAGTTGTAAGGTTATTTGAATTAAGCGGCGATAAATATTCTTCAACAATGAGGGCTATATTCGCAAGCGATCCATACAGGTTTCTTACAAACAGNGAAGGGTTTATAAAACAGATAGCACTGAGCGACACCGACAGGGAAATACTTATGGAAGCGGANCCCAAAGATGTTTTTAAATATATGCGGGAAAAAACCTTTGAAATCGATCCGATATACACCGATGAAGAAGCGTATCGGATTATGGAGTTAAGATATGAAATGCTTATACGGCCTGCATCAATTTCAGACCCGCTTATCATTGCCGAGGATGTATCGATAGAAACTGTTGTTACTCTTGAGGAACGCAACAGTGAGTATCCCGGATTCAGCACATTTTCAAAACCTTTCAGGGAATATTATGATGCGGAATTAGTTGCGCATGTGCTTGGACATATGGGAAATATCGGGGAGCTGTATGATGATTGGTCCAAAAAATATCCCGATTTGGGGTATACATGGAAGGATACGGTAGGAAAAACCGGTATCGAGCGTTCAGAGGAACAAGTATTAAGAGGCATTAACGGTAAAACAAGAAAAGAAGTGGATACGGACGGAAGGCTTACATTCTATGAAATTGAAGAGGCGCCGAAACCAGGGCAGGATATTTACCTGACAATTGATTTGAACCTTCAAAAAGCGGCACTGGAGTCATTAACAAGAAATATTGAGATAATACGCGGCAGGGAACACAAAAAAAACTTCCATGACGCAAATGCCGGAGCTGTCGTGGCGATGGATGTAAAAACCGGTGAAATTCTGGCAATGGTCAGCTATCCTACGTATGATCCCGCCGTATTCCTTGAAGGCAACAGCGCAATAATAAATTATCTTTATACCCACCCGGATTCAATAACACTGAACAGGGCGACAAGCGGGAAATACGCCCCCGGTTCCACATACAAGCCTCTTGTTGCGATAGCCGCACTCGAGTCGGGCACAATAACTCCTCAAACATTGGTCTACTGCCCATCAAGGAAGGAAATAGGGGGATTGATATGGCCGAACCTTGAAGGGAACCAGGGCAGAATTAATCTTGAAAAGGCGCTTGAAACCTCAAGTAATATGTTTTTCTTTCAGGTAGGTTTTGAAACGGGAATAGATAATATTGTAAAATGGGCGAAAAACTTTGGGTTTGGAAGGAAAACCGGAATAGAAATTGGTGAAGAAATTGGTTCCCTTGCTTCAAGGGAATTCAAAATGGCTAATTATAATGAGGGATGGGTTCCCGCCGATACGTGTAATGCCGCGCTTGGGCAGCTGTACAATGCTTTTACGCCAATACAGTTAGTTAATTATGTTGCGAGCATTGCGAACGGCGGAAATATTTATAGGCCGCACCTTGTAAGAAAACGCGTTAACTCTTCGGGAGAAGTGCATTTGACAGAAATTGAATACAGGGAATCGGGAGCGAAAGAATCTACAATAAAGGCCGTACAAAAGGGCATGGTCGCCGTTACGAATTCCCAGGACGGAACTGCCGTACACATATTTGGGGATTTTCCGTTTGATGTAGCCGGGAAAACCGGAACGGCGGAAACAGGGCTTGAAGCCACATCGTCTTCAAATGCTTTATTTTTGTGTTATGCGCCTGCCGATGATCCTGAAATAGCGGTCGCTGTTGTTGTTGAAAAAGGTGTGTGGGGTTCATGGACCGCACCGATTGCAAAGGATGTGTTAATGGCGTATTTCAATATAAAGGAAAGGCTGAAAGAAAATTGATTGCAGGCAAAACGCTAAGACTTGAAAACTAATGCTGCATAAAGGAGATACATTTATGGAGAACGCAAAAAATCAAATAGCATTCAAGGGAACGGCGGATGGGCTGGTTATTTTAATTCCCGAAGAAATGGAAACAAAACAAATTCTTGAACAAGTCGCGCTTAAGGTGAAAGCGGCGGAAAAATTTTTCAGAGGCGCAAGGCTTAAGGTCATGTATAGGGGCAAAAAGTTAGCTGAAGAGGAAGAGGAAATGCTGGTTCAGATGATGACCTTAAACAGTGGTGTAACAATAGATGGCATCTGTTATGAACCCGAGCGGCCTCAGCCGGAAAGAGAAAAAACCTCAAAACTGTCAGGAATGCCAATTAGAAAGATTTTCTTTAAAGAACTTGAAGAAGGCCCGTGCAGGTTTATAAAAGGCACAATTCGCGGCGGAACACGTATTCTTTATGAGGGAAATGTAGTTGTTTTAGGGGACGCAAACCCCGGAAGCGAAATAGTAGCATCAGGAAACATTGTTGTTATGGGTACTATAAGGGGNATGGTGCACGCTGGCGCCGACGGCAACCGCAATGCTATTGTTGCCGCACTTAGACTGTATCCTACACAATTAAGAATAGCGGATTTAATTACCATATGTCCGGAAACTGATGAGGATGCCGTAATATTTCCGGAGATTGCATCAGTCAAAGACGACGTAATATATGTAGAACCATTAGGCAAGTAAAAAAGGACTACATACAAAATATAAATTTTCGGTGACTCAATAGATTACTGTTCATACGCAAGCAACTTAAAAGAACTAATGAACAATAAAAGGAAACTATAGCGGGAATGCAGCATAGAGATATATAGTCAGAGCGAGGATAAGCAAGTCGACTGTCTGAGCAAAAATGCTTCATACAAAAAATATTTCAAAGCATTTTTGCGAGTTTCGACTTGCCCGAGCTGAACTATATAGCTCTTGCAAATGAAGCTCTTGTTTCCGTTATTGTTTATTAGTTCAAATAATGATGTCCGGATAGTAACGCAATTCCTAATTTTTTGTTATATAGGCTTGATGTCGGTTGACAAGTAATTCGAAAACCGATATAGTTTTAATAGAAAACTTGCAGATTGAGTTTTATTTTTTGATTAAGGCATATAAAGATGCCGGCAAAATAAAAAAATCAAATAAAGACATCAATTGCCTGGTTTTTACATAACCACGAATGAAGGCTGTTTTTTTTAATAACGGAGGAATGAGTATGGGTGAGGTTATTGTCATCACTTCGGGCAAGGGTGGCGTTGGGAAAACCACAACCGCCGCAAATCTTGGCACAGGGTTATCTCTCTTAGGCAAAAAAGTTGTTTTGGTTGATACCGATATCGGTCTTCGTAACCTGGATGTAGTTATGGGGCTTGAAAACAGGATAGTTTATGATTTGGTCGACGCCGTCGAAGGAACATGTCGTCTTAAGCAGGCTTTAATAAAAGATAAAAGGTTTGACGGTTTGTATTTGCTTCCGGCGGCTCAGACGAGAGATAAAAATTCCATTACACCGGAACAGATGGTTAAGCTTTGTGAAGACCTAAGCGAAGAATATGATTATATCATCATTGATTGCCCCGCCGGAATTGAACAGGGTTTTAAAAATGCTATTGCCGGAGCGGACAGAGCCGTCGTAATAACAACCCCGGAGGTCTCCGCCGTCAGGGATGCAGACAGGATCATCGGCCTTCTTGAAGCAAACGAAATAAAAAATCCTGCGCTGATTGTAAACCGTGTACGGCCTGATATGGTAAAAAAGGGTGACATGATGTCAATTGAGGATATCATTGACATTTTGGCAATACAGCTTGTCGGAGTCGTACCTGACGATGAAAACATAATAATTTCAACAAACCGCGGGGAACCTGCAGTTTCAGAGAANAAGTCAATGGCCGGCCAGGCGTATCGAAACATTACACGCAGGATTCTTGGTGAGGACGTACCTTTTATGGATTTGGCCGGTCAGGGAAATTTTATTGCAAAAGTAAAAAAGCTGTTTGGGTTTCGATCGGCTTAGGGAGGGGTTTAAATGCTGCAGCAACTATTCAGTAAACTAGGCCGGAGACGTTCGTCAAAAGATGTTGCAAAAGAGCGGCTAAAGCTGGTTCTCATTCATGATAGAGCCAATGTTTCACCGCAGTTTCTGGAAATGGTTAAAGGTGAAATAATTAAAGTTATTCGCAACTATATGGAGATTGATGAAGAAGCTCTTGATATTCAGCTTACTAAAACAGTCAGCGAAGAAGGGGAGGGTATTGTTCCCGCCCTTATTGCAAATATTCCTATTAAAAGCGTTAAAAGTTCCGGCAGGAGTTTATAAAGATCAATTCAGCTGGAAGGGAATGCTTCTTCTTTAGTCAAATTCTATCTTAAACGGAGGCAATTAATGAATATTGCTCTTATAGCGCATGATAATAAAAAAGAACTTATGGAAGCTTTTTGCATTGCATATAAATTTATTTTAGAAGAACATAATTTGTTTGCCACTTCTGGCACAGGCGCAATGATCTCAGATGCAACCGACTTGTCTGTAAACTGTCTTGAGTATGGGCACCTTGGAGAAGAGCAGATTGCAGCCAGGGTCGCTTACAATGAAATAGATCTTGTTATATTTTTTATGGATCCGGCTCAAAAGGAAGAGAAACTTCAGGGTTTTAATACTATTCGTGAATACTGCGACAACAATAATATTCCGTTAGCTACAAACCTTGCGACAGCCGAGATCCTTATAAACGGGCTGCACAGGGGCGACTTTGCGTGGCGTGAGCTCGTCAACCCGTCAAATTAGTTTAACAACTCTTTAAGCCTGTTCATTGCCGTATACATCCTTTGATAAGTAATCTAAGTTTTGTTTAAGTATATCTATATCGTCACGTAACTCTATGAGTTTTTTATCATATTCCTTCTGTGTTAACCACAGCTTAGTCAATTCCTTTTGCATATTTTCGATAAAATTCTTAAGGTGCATAATCTTATTATCAAGATTATTGGCCGGCATCTCACCGGTAAGAAGGTCTGATTTTCCGTTCTTTACGCTGATAGGTTTTTTTGCAGGCAGTATGCTATCAATTATGCCGTTAACTTTTCCGGTAGATTTAACCTCAGTGACGTGCGATGCGCGTTCTTCACTCAGAAAGGCAAATTGATACCCTTTTGAGAAGCTTCCCGGTATTTCGTTGAAGCACCACGATGAGTGTTCTTTATCTATGTTTGTATCATAAATAAAACGGCAGGGTATACCCGTGTAATCAGAAAGATAACGTGTTTCATCTGTCCAGTTAATACCTTCGTCATTAGATGTTCTATAGTATATATTTTGAGCACCGGTACGATAAAGAAAAAGAATGCCGTTATTATAAACAAGCCCGCTGCGGCCTGCCGGGGATTGGCTGTTGTAAAGCATTAACGGCTCAGTCATACCAAGCTCCTTAAATAAAACCTGGCATATGCCGTCACAACAATCCTGAAAAGCAAGATAAATCCGATTATCTTTTCCGCATACGGCTGATGGGAACAGGATGTCGCNCTCGGTTTCATACAGCTTTTCGGCAGCAGTAAAAATGGTTTGATCTTCCTTTAAAACCCTGTGATTCAAACTCATCCCGTTTTTTTCTGAACGACAATAAAAAAGATGAAATTTTCCAACCCGATCCCTGATAACAAGATAATGTTTATTAGGTCCATCAATATAATCTATTGCCATTGGTTTTGACAGGGCACCTTTAATAATGCCCTGCATTGCGATCAAATGGCGATCATTGTGGCGTATTACATAAAAAAACAAAATTGTATCATTAAACACAAGCAATGATACATACTTGTGCCACGGTGTAGTGTCCTTGCTGCCAAGTATCGGCTGTATGTCTATGTGTCCGCGGCGGCCGTGTCCGTACAAAATCCGCCCGTCTTTAGCCTGGAAAACAAAATGAATTATATCTTTGTTATCAATAGCGGCGCAGAAATCATTTACAGACAGATCGGAAAGAACAAAAGCACGAGACCATACCCTTTCATTATCCAGCATCCTAAGGCACAAACCACGCTCCTGATCAAAATAGATATGATATGATATACCAAAACTGTTTTTCAAAATTATATGCTTTTGCTCCCCTTTATTCATCTCTTCCTCCTTAAGGCGGGTTTGTCCATATCTTATTTATTAAAATACTATGTTTATTAATCGGGAAATATGTCTATAGCTGTTTATCCGGTCATTCAAAATAGTGAACATTAACAGAGAAAAGAGTTGCAAAAAAGCATGCTTGTTAATCACCAAATATTTATACAGACATATTATGAAATTGAGATACTTTTGACTTTGGGGGAATGTAGCATATGAGCAAAGAGCAGGTTGTTGCGGGTCTTATCGACGGCGAGGACATCTGCAAGCTTAGAGAAGCTGTTTGCGTACAGGCAGAAAAGGTGTATGATCATTGCCGGGAAAAAGATTGTATTGAAGATGCAGTAGTTGATTTTGTAGAAGATGTACAGTGTTTGATAGACAAAGCCGTTAAGGTGAGAGTAAAGGAGGCCGAGGTAGTAAAGGTTCTGGCGGATCTTGACGATGTGCCGTTTAAAAGAGGTTTCTTTACTGTAAATGTACGTTACAAGATAAAGGTGAAGGTGGAATTCTGCTATCGCGATCAGATTAATAACCTTGTTAGTTCTGATCCAAAGGTTGGGTTCGTTTGGTTTGCGAAAACTGTTATTCTGTTTGGTTCGGAAGGACAGGTAAAAGTATTCAGCTCAACCGATCCTGAATTCTGTTCATCAGCGGAAGATTGTGACGGCTGCGGTTCGATGATACAGCAGGATAACAAGCCGACGGTAAAAGTTGAAGTTGCCGAACCTCTTGTACTGAATGCACGGATTAAGAAGATTCACTGTCCAAAGGTTCGACCTTTTGGGGATGAATACGATGAAATTGAAGAAAGTGATAATGTTGCCGCCGGGAGAAGAAGAATATTCCCACAGAAGAATGTTGTCGTAACCATTGGATTATTCTCAATAATTAAGCTTACACGGCTTGTTCAGCTTTTAATTCCGGCTTTCAATTTCTGTATTCCAAACCGTGAGTGCATAGCTTCGACAGATGAAAACCCATGCGAACTTTTTGAAACCATTGATTTCCCGTTCGATCAGTTCTTCCCACCGCAGGCTTTTGACTTCCCGATTGAAGAAGAATTTGAAAAAGACCGCTGCCCGGATAGAAGAGAATCCAGAGAAGAAAAAGATGATAGACGCAGAAAATAGAAGCAACAAGTGTTTGGAAGGGGAGGCTAAATCCTCCCTTTTATTTTGCCGGCGTTTTAGTTATTCCACAGAAAAATTTTTTCCTCGGGAATATATTTTTTAAGAAGCCCGTGTATATATGAGTTCATTTTATCGGATAAATCGGAAGGATAAGTGTATACATCGTTAGCCGCCCTAAACGGATAATTTATTATTGACGAATAAGGCTTGTTTTTTCTCATGTTCTTAAGGTATCCACAGGGTATACGAAAACTGCCCATGCTAACGTCTTTGATTTTATCGGCGGGAAGTTTTAAAAACACCGTCTCGATCAATTCTCTGTATTGCTTTTCCCAGTCTTTTATATAAATTATTGGATCGAAACAAATCCTTACCTGAAATCCCTTTGCTAATGCCTTTTCAATGCAGTTAAGTCTTTGCATCGGGGAAGGTGTCCCGTGCTCGTATTTTTCCCACACACGGTCGCAGGATAATGTCCACGCAAGTATTATGTTCTCTTGCGGTGTAAATTTTTCAAGACTGCTCCAATTTGCGCTTTTCGTTCTTAATTCCACGGTAAGATGAGGGTAAAATCCCGCAAATTCAAACCATTTTTCTGAAAAACCAAGAAACTTTTCAAGAGCAAGCAAATCCGTATCATAAGAAATGCATAAGTACACCGGACAGTTCTTTAGGAGCATTCTGACGTCATCAAATATATCCTCAAGGTTAACAAAAACAACAATATTGGCCGAAGGGTACATGCCTTGGAGATAGCAGTATTCACAATGAAAAACACAGTTAATTGCCATGTTTGCATAATAAAAGTTTGGATTTCCGAAGTTCTGGCAAAGCGGTGATCCCTGATAAATAAATGGAGAGCGTTTTTTCGCAAGGATAAGGTTCTGCGATTGTTTTTGAAGCGAATAATTCTGACGACTTCTGCAAAATATGTCCTTATAGTGCTTTATTAAAACCTGCCTCGACTTTGGGAAATGTGACAGAATTTTTATTGTATTTGGGTGATCTGTTATATCCCTTTCAATGTATATATGTGAAAAAGGCGGATTAAGTAAATTCCCGCATAAGCCGTTCAAAACATTTCTTCCTTTCGTATTTGTTTTCTATTGGCAAAATATCTTCTTTTTCAAAAAAAGAGGACAAATGCTCGGAAAAGCTGCCGTATTGAAGCTTATAATAACGCATTGCCTGCCTGAGTTGATGTTGCATCGAAACAGTCAGCCTGAGGTTTTTTGAAACCTCGGCAAGCATGTTTTCTTCATCTGGTGTAAACAGCGGAGGAGTATTTATCATCCTGTTGTGCAGGCGAGTGATCCAGGCGGCGATTTCGGATATATTTTGCTGAATCAGCTCATTCACAATGTTGGAATCGATTTTATCAAGCTGAAAATGATCCGATACGATTTTAACAAAAAACATTTGGTGCGGCTGAAAAAATAACATTCCCGCCCGGTAAACGCCGGATGCTTCCATATCGGTTAGGTTTTCAGGAATATGCTCCGTGTGTTTTTCCAAAACAGGGCTGCTGTTTGTTGCTATACCGCTTTCCTCAAACGGGTGCGCGTAAATCATATCCGGGTAAAAGCTGAATCCTGTTTCCATTTCATATATTTTATTACACAGATAAACCGTTCCAATTGGCATATCCCTGTTCTTTGCGCCGCATATGCCGATGTTAAGCAGAAGATCGGAAGGGCCGGGCGGATATACGGAGCATAAATGCGTAACACCTATCGCGGCATTGGCAATTCCGGGTTTTGTAATAAGAAGAATAATATCTTCATTTCTGAATACCTGAAACCTGTTAAACCCCGGATCTTTTTTTAAACCGAAAAACCGTATTAAAGGCTTCGCTTCGCAGTAAAGCGCGGTAAAAATCATTATCATAAAANAAANTTCCTCCAAAATAAGGCTG
>JGI24712J26585_10000534_pt1 | contig 32632 bp, 39 predicted proteins | sample BioPla3DNA2_FD_26585 | JGI IMG/M metagenome (IMG submission 26585)
GCCCGGTCAAGCAGTTTCTGCTCCTTAAATGGCGGTATTTCCAGCACGTAGGCACTGGCCTCACCGGAAAGCGGCTTACCGATGCCGATCCGTAGGCGTAAAAAATCGGCGGTCTCGATAGTGTCGATAATAGATTGGACTCCGCGGTGCCCTCCGCTGCCACCACCGTAGCGCAACCGAATCCGTCCCGGGGGCAGGTCCAGGTCATCATAGATTANCACCAGCTGGCCGGGATCAAGATGATAGCGCTGTAACAGCTCCGCTACCGCCCGGCCNCTCCGGTTCATAAAAGTAAGCGGCTGGGCCAGAAGAACCCGTTGTGAACCATAATCGGCCGTGGCACAGAGAGAGTTGCGCAGATGGAAGGGCCTTCCGGCTTTAATAGAGCGAGAAAAAGACTCCACCACGCGATATCCCAAGTTATGCCTCGTGCCATGATACTGCTCCCCGGGGTTACCCAGGCCGATAACGGCGTAGAGGAATTTTTCTTGAACCCGTCCCGGAAAAAAAATTTACTTCCTGGCCTCCTCCTCATCCGGTTGCACTTCTTTCTCTTCGCCTTCCGGAGCAGCCTCCTCACCTTCTCCTTCGACCTCAAGAAGCTCTTCTTCTTCTTCCTCTTCTTCTTCTTCCTCTGGGACAAGGACCTGCACCAGGGTCTCCTCCGGNCCGGTCAGCAATGTGACCCCCTCCGGAAGCGTTAGGCTGCCAGCGCTGATACTGTCCCCNATCTCCAGTGACGAAAGATCGACTTCAAAGATCTCTGGAATATTCACCGGGAGACATTTAACGCTCACTTCACGTAAGAGAATCTGGGTAATCCCGCCTTCCGCAGTGCCAGCCGCTTCTCCGACAAAGTTCAACGGAACCTCTACCTCGATCTCATCTTCCATGGAGATACGGATAAAATCAACATGTAAGAGATAATCCGGTTGCCAGAGATGTCTCTGAATCTCTTTTAACATCACCGTTTCTTGATTTGATCCGGCACCGTTCTCAATCTGTAAATCGATGAGGACGTTGGTCCCCCCCATGGACAAAACCTTTCCGAGCAAGCGGCCATCCACCAGCAGCGATTGAGTATCTTTCCCCCGACCATAAATTACCGCCGGAACCTTTCCTTCCCGGCGCAGCTGGTTAAGCTCGCCTCTGGTTAAAGGCGGGCGTATTTTTGCTTCAAGTACCATTCGGTCCATTTCCGATAACCTCCTCGATGTCAAGTATACCCGTGATGGAAGATGGTGTCAATTCAATCAAACAGAGCACTTACCGAGCGCTCCTCGTTAATCCGCATAATCGCCTCTCCAATCAGCGGCGCCACGGAAAGCACATGAAATTTTTCAACTGGCAGCTCCTCATTTACAGGGATGGAATTAGTATAGATGACCTCTTCAATAGCAGCATCCTTAAGCCTTTTAATCGCTGGTCCTGAGAAAACNGGGTGGCTACAGCAGGCGTACACCTCCAGCGCGCCTTCTTCNTTTAAAGCCTCGCCGCCCAGCACTATGGTCCCGGCAGTATCAATGATATCATCGATCAGGATCGTAACCCGGTTTTTTACCTCGCCAATGACATTCATCACTTCAGCNTGGTTGGGCGCGGGTCTTTTCTTATCGATGACCGCAATAGGCCACCCCAAGCGGTTGGCCAGCTCACGAGCCCTGGTCACCCCGCCGAGGTCGGGAGAGACAACTACTCCCTCGCCTCTGATCTTTTTCTGTTTAAGNTAGTTGGCGATAATCGGCACCGCAGTGAGATGATCAAAGGGAATATTAAAGAAACCCTGGATCTGCCCGGCATGTAAATCCATCGCCACCACCCGACTTGCTCCGGCGGCGGTAATCAGATCGGCCAGCAACTTGGCTGTAATCGGATCCCGCGCTCTTGTTTTGCGATCCTGGCGGGCATAGGCATAGTAGGGAATAACTGCATTTACCGAACGAGCCGAAGCTCTTTTAAGTGCATCGATTAATATGAGCAGCTCCATAATGTGCTCATTAATCGGGTCACAAAGTGGTTGGATCAGAAATACGTTTTCCCCACGGACGCTCTCTTGAATACCGATCTGGATCTCCCCGTCGCTAAAACGGCCCACCTCCGCTTCGCCCAGGGGTATCCCAATATAATCGGCAATCTCTTCGGCCAAGCTGTGGTTGGCACTACCGCTAAAAATTTTTATCCTGGCTTTGTCCACTTCGTTACCCTCCCGAAGATATGGTTAGACCGGCGCGACATTATTTCTTTATTTCTTTATTTCTTTATTTCTTTATTATTTCTATTTCTTCTCTTTGGTAGCTTCCTTTTCCTGCTGCGAGTTCTTCGACAACAGCCTTTCCCCTACCCCGGCACAATTTTTTTGACCGGTCCGGTTTATCGCCAGGGCTCCCGCAGGGATATCCCTGGTCACCGTTGTGCCGGCGGCAACAAAAGCTCCCGCGCCAATTTCCAGGGGGGAAATTAAACTGCTGTTGCAACCGATAAAAGACCCCGCTCCAATTGAGGAGCGATGCTTCTTGCGTCCGTCAAAGTTAACGATGATTACCCCGGCCCCCAGGTTAACGCCACTCTCGATATCGGCATCGCCGGCATAGCTGAGATGGGGCAACTTACTCCCGGCACCGATTACCGAATTTTTCACCTCGACGAAATCACCGATCTTGACCTTTCGCCCAATGCGGCAGCCAGGACGGATATTGGCAAAAGGGCCTACCCGAACCGCAGTCTCAAGGACACTCTCTTCAACAGTAGATTGACGGATCATGACTTCATCGTGGATCTCCGCATTGATAATCTGCACAGCCGGGCCGATGCGGCAGCCGGAGCCGATGACCGTACGGCCTTCAATGAGCGTCTGCGGCCAGATCACCGTATCAGCTCCGATCCGGACATCATAGTCGATATAGGTGGAAGAGGGGTCGATCATGGTGACACCCTGCCGCATTAAAGAGCGGTTGATTCGCTCTCGCATGATCGCTGCTGCTTCAGCCAGTTGACAGCGATCATTGATCCCCAGGGCCACAGGCCAGGCATCGATACGGTAGGCACCGATACGATGACCCTGTTCCCTCATCAGGGTAAGGATCTCGGGGAGATAATATTCTTGCTGAGCATTCTCGGAGGAAAGGCGAGGTAAAAAACACCGGAGAAGTTTAAGATCAAAACAATAGGTTCCGCTGTTAATTTCGCGGACCTCTTTTTCGGCGGTAGAAGCGTCGCTCTCTTCAACAATCCGGAGCACGGAGCCGTCGGAATCCCGGATCACCCTGCCGTAACCGGATGGATCGGCCAGCTCCGTAGTCATCACCGTGGCGGCATTATCATTGTGTTCCCGAATCAGTTGCTCCAGATGCCTTTTTTCCAGCAACGGGGTATCCCCGCAGAGGACTAAGAGACNTCCTTCTTCNGGTAGCTGCGGTAATGCCTGCATCAGGGCATGTCCGGTTCCTAATTGCTCTTCCTGTACGGCGTAGCTCCATTGAGGACCGATGCTCTCCCGGACCAAAGATGCTCCATGGCCGATGACAATAATCGGGTCGGCGGCGACGGCAGCGGCGCTGTCGAGAATATAATTAAGCATCGGCCGCCCGCAAAGAGGATGCAGCACCTTCGGTACGGACGAGCACATTCTTTTCCCCTCCCCCGCCGCCAATATTACTGCCCGTAATTCTCCCATAGGGGCTCCTCCTCAAAATATAAATTTCATTATTATATTATACTACAGACAGCGGGGGAGAGACAAAATAAACTGTTTTACTGGTCAGCCGTCACTATTTCTCGTTCCAGCTCTTCCAATTCTGAAAAATAAACATCCAGTATAGCCTCCTGGATCTCCTGCCTGGCAGCGGTATTAATCGGGTGAGCGATATCCTTAAACTCACCGCTGGGGGTCCGCTTGCTAGGCATGGCCACAAAAAAGCCGTTATTCCCTTCGATAACCCGGACATCATGGACCACAAACTGATCATTTAAAGTAACCGATACGATCGCCCTCATCTTTCCCTCACTGTTAAACCTTCTAATCCGGACATCTGTTACTTTCATAAGGACCACCTTCCCGGTTTTAAAATTGACAAAAAGCTGGCGTTCTTCTTAATAATGAAAATAATTCAATGATCGATTGATAAAATCCTGCCTGATCAGGAATAAATTCATATTTTCATTATTTCAGGGATGCAGACCAGCCCGAAGAACTTGCCGGACCATCTCAAGATCGCTTATTTTGTCCACATCGGTCCCGATCTCCACAAAATCACAAGGTACGGCCAAAGCCTTGGCCTGCATCATCCCTGAAAGATAGCTTTCCAGTTCGCTAACGGTCAGGCGGTTAAATAGGAATTTAAAGATAAAACTTAAAGGTAAAATCCGGAAAAGCTTCAACGGTTTTTTTCGATAAGCCACAAATAGATCCAGCCGGTCCCGGCAGCGGGCAAACCATTCCGGGCGAAGCAGCCATGTTACCACCAGTAAAATAACCATCCATCAGCCGGACATAGGTTCGCTTCATCTGCGGAAAACGCTCCCGGCAACTTTCCCGGTTTAAGATGGGGTAGTAAAAATCTCCGTCGAAGGGTTCACAGAGCTTCAGGAAGCTCTCAATGGTTTCCCGGTCAACCAGGGGAATATCCCCGGTTAGGACGAGGCAGAGCCGCTCTTGATCAACCGCTCTTAAACCGGCGGCGGTGTTTTCCAGCAAGCCTCCTTCTTCCGGAACCGGGATAAAGCTAGACCCTTGCTCAAGCAGTCCGGACAACTCCTCTTCCGGGCCAATGACGATCACCTTCCCGATGGAAGCGGCCCCGGCAAGGGCATCGAGGATATAGCCAAGCATCGGCTGGCCGTGGATATCGATAAAGGACTTGTTGGTAACCCCTTCCTGCCTGGTCAGCGGTTCTTCTTTTCCCCCCCCGGCCAGGACAACTGCATCAAACAATGCGCTCCCTCCTCTAAGTTGTTGCTTAAATTAAGGTATGGTCCAGCACAAAAAAGCACGGTTCCCTGCTTCCTGCAAGGCGCGCACCGCTAACCGGGCGGCGGTAAAGTTTTTCGTCAGCGCAAAAAAGGCAGGGCCGCTTCCAGACATGGCCGGATAAAGGCCGAGATTTAGAAACTCTTTTTTCAGTGTTCCCAGGGAGGAACAGGCTGGTAAAACTGCCGCCTCCAGGGTATTGGTCAGGCCTCCGGCAAACCAGTCCTGCAGCGACTCTTCTCTCTGCTCCCGGACTGCGCTGATTAACGGTGCCAGCGGCGGACGCGAAAACTGCACCGGCTCCAGCATGCTGTAGACTTGGGCCGTGGATAGAGTGATTCCTAAAGGCAGGGCCAAGATGACCCAGTAAAAAGGAAGCGCCGGCAGAGAGGTAACTTTCTCCCCCCCCCCTCCGACCAGCGCCGTTCCCCCCCGGAGACAGTAAGGGATATCAGAACCGAGAAGCGCTCCTATTTCCACAAGCTGCTCCATATTTAAAGCCAGCTTCCAAAAAACATTGAGGGCTTTCAAGGCCGCGGCAGCATCACTGCTACCCCCGCCCAGCCCCGCTGCCGCCGGAATATGTTTATACAGACTGATCTTAACTCCCGGCAGGCTTGCTCCCAGGGCCGCTCTCTCTACCAGAAGCGCTGCAGCCCGGCATACCAGGTTATCTTTACCNGCCAGGGAGGGCTCAGAGCAATAAAAAGAGCAACCCGGTTCACGTTGCGGCTCCAACCGGATCGTATCGGCCAGTGAAATCTGCTGCATCACCGAAGAGAGATCATGATAGCCATCCGGGCGCCGCCGTAAAACGGTCAGGCCCAGGTTGATTTTTGCCGGAGCTTTAATGGTCAGGACTGAGTTCATCTACTTATCTCTGCTTTATGTCATCTTCACCAGGCGGGGGTTCTCCGTTAACCCGGGGATGCGTCCCCTTTTAGCGATGGGCTCTCCTTCGATCTCTTTTAAGTCCAGGGTCATATCGATACCCGGTGCCCCGGAGATATAGCTCCCTACTCCAAAAGTATCCGCTCCCGCCTCTGCCAGCCNGGAGATCCTCTCCGGGTCAAGCCCTCCGGAAACGACAATCTGCACACCGGTATAGCCAGCCTGATCCAAACGGGCCCGGACTTCCCGGACCAGGGCCGGGGTAACGCCACCCCTTTCCGAGGGAGTATCAAGCCGGATTGCAGAAAGTTTATCCTCCAGGGCCCGGGCTACCCGGAGGGCCTCTTCGGCCTCATCTTTAAACGTATCGACCAGGATGATTCGCGGTTCTTCCGGTGGTGCAAACTGATCATAAGCCTGGGCCAGCTTAACTGAATCACCGACAATCAGGAAGGCGGCNTGGGGCACCGTCCCGGCAGGTTGCCGCTGAAGCAGTAAAGCACCTGAAATACAGCTGCAGCCATCGGCCCCGCCAATTACCGCAGCCCGCTCCATTACCGGCGCCACCGCCGGGTGAACATGGCGGGCTCCGAAACAGAGCAGGGCTCGCTTTCCGGCGGCCTCTTTACATTCACGGGCCGCGGTAGCCCACCCGCTGGCGCTGGCAAGAATGCCCAAAAGAGGTGTCTCGTAGATTCCGAAATTNCCATAAGGACCCTTTATNCGCATGACCACCTCCCTGGCCTGCATCGTTTCTCCTTCAGGAATACTCCAGACCTCTACGCCGGATTCGCGGAGCAGGTAGAACGCCTCTTCGGACCCGGCAAAAAGACCGTCGCGGGAGGTAAAGATCTCTGCGGTGACCTCTGTTTGGGCTAAGTCCAGAGAATTTAAAAGATCCCTGGTGCGGACAAAATAGAGATCACTGGTCCAACCTGCTTCTATCTCTTCATGAGAAGCCGAATGGAGTCTCCGGGCGGGTTTAGATAAAGCTTTCTCGATATCAGCAAGCGTAATCAGATCCATCTAGCCAATCCTCCCTACATTTAGAGCACGGTTACACCCAGGGTCTCCTCCATCTCCTGTAAGGCAAAACGATGCCTCTGCTCATCGATGCCCGCAACCGCCTCAGCATTCACGGTAACCTTATAATTTAGCATTCGCGCATCTGCAGCGGTGTAAAGGACACAAATATTGGTGACTACCCCGGTCAGCTCGAGCTCCGATATTTCATACTCCCGCAAGGTTAAGTCAAGCTCAGTTCCAAAAAAGGCACTGTAACGACGCTTATAGATTAACCTCTCTTCAGGGCGAGGAGAGAGCTCGTCGATGATCTCTCCACCGGTTTCGCCTTCCAGGCAGTGGGGCGGNAACATGGCAAACTCTGAATCGCCTCTCCGGTGGCGGTCACAGATAAAGATAACCGGTTTTTTATTCTTCCGGAATAGATCTACTCTTGAGCGGACTGCCGGAACTACCGTCTCTGCCGCCGGACCGATATAGAGCGCCCCCTGCGGTTTGATAAAATCATTTAACATGTCGATAACTAATAGGGCCTCCATCTGAAACCTCCCATTATTAATAATTTTGATCAAAAAAAGTATTCCACAATGAAAAGCCTAATCCTTTTTTAAAAAAAAGTATGCCCGGTTAACCGGGCATACCTGCCGTCTTATGATTTATTCCGGAGTGAGCGCTCGGCCCGTTCAATTGCCTTTGTGACCAGGTTGCCGCACTGGCGGGAACTGACACTGCCCCATCCTTCACGGCGAACCAGATCCAGCACTCCCAGTTCAGCAGCGAGCTCATACTTGAGTTCCTCAGACATCACCGGGCGACGCCGTGCCAAAAGCATCAACTCCTTTTTAAATAATTAAATTTTGACGGCATTCCTAGTCTGNGAGATTATGCTTTTTTTAAACGATCTGATTAATGGAGAGGCTGTGATCAATGTGATTTATTTAACAAAAAAACCGTCACCGGCTTGTNTTCCGGTTCCGGTTNTGTTAATATTTGGCTGGACGGGCGGTTACAGACCGGCAGAGCGGCGCCTTTTCTCTTCACCAAAGCTTAGCTCAACCGTTTCTGTAAGGACATCGGCATAAGTGAAAGAAACTCTTTGAAAATAATTGGGCTCGTCGATCCTGACCACAAAAATGGAAGGATAGGTACTTTCTAGAATGCCCTCTTTTTCAAAGGTTCTTCGCCGCCCGCGATTGGCCTTCAACCTTATTTTTTCCCCGACATGAGGTTCAAGTCTTTTACGGATCTCAAGAAGAACGTCTTTAGACACAAGAATACCACCTTACGCTTTCTGTTTATTAAATTTTAACATAAATTCGCCTGTTTTGTCAAGAAAAGAGTCGATTTAAAGTGCAACCGCACTAGTTTTCCAGGTGCCAGGCTCTACAGGCTATCGCCGATATCTTCTTTAAACTTCTTCACAAGCTTAGTCTGCCAATCCGAGAGAGCCTCCAGCCGGCCAAAAAAGAAGCGCAGAATTTTTGGTTCAGAGACAAATTTAAGACCACCGATCAGCTTGCGGTTTTCATAAAGCCAGCAAATCCGGTCCAGGGCATACTTTATCTGGGAAAGAGTAAAGACACGCCGCGGGACGGCCAAACGTACAAGCTCCATGTCAGAGAACGGTTCGTTACCATCTTCATCCCTCTGTTCGGACATCGTCCCGCGCTCCATGCCCCGGATTCCGCTGGCAATATAGAGCGCTGCGGCAAGCGCCCCCGCAGGGTATTCATTTTGGGGGATATGTTCCACGAACCTCATCGCATCGAGATGACACCCCAAACCTCCGGGCGGAGTAACAACAGGCACACCCTTTTTCAAAAGCTCTTCAGTCATAAAGGCAATAAACTGCGGGCCTTGATTGATCATATTCTCATCCATAGTTTCATCTAAACCAACAGCGATAGCTTCCATTTCACGGACAGACATGCCCCCATATGTTAAAAACCCCTCATATAAAGGGACAAGCTCCCTCATTTTCATATAGAGATTTTCATCGTTTGTACAGATCCCACCGCCGCGGGCATTCCCTAATTTGCGCGCGGAAAAATAGATGATATCGGACAGCTCAGAAAGCGCGCGCGTAATTTCCCGGATGTTCATATCCCGGCACTGTTCTTCCCGGGTTTTTATAAAATAGAGATTGTCAGCAAGGAGGCTGGCGTCTAGAACGATCATTATTCCATAAGCCTCGCATACTTGCCGGACCTCTTGCATATTTTCCAAGGAGAAAGGCTGCCCGCCGATTAAGTTTGCCCCGGCCTCTAAGCGAACAAAAGCAATATTTCCAGGGCCATGCTTTTCCACGGCCATCTTCAGCTTTTCAACATCCATATTCCCCTTGAAAGGAAAACTGCTGTTGACATTCAGCGCTTCATCTAGAGGAATCTCCAAAACAGAGCCGCCGTTCAGCACGATATGTGCCTTGGTGGTTGTAAAGTGATAATTCATTGGAACAATTTGTCCCGGCTTAATAAATACCTGGGAAATAATATTTTCACAGGCTCTTCCCTGGTGAGCCGGCAGAAAAAATTTTTTATTAAAAATCTCAACAATTTTTTGTTCCAACCTGGTAAAGGTCTCTGACCCGGCATAGCTATCGTCCGCTACCATCATGGCCCCCATCTGTTTGTCGCTCATGGCATTAACCCCGCTGTCGGTAAGCATATCCATGAAGACATCGCGATTCTTCAATAAAAAGGTGTTGTTACCCGCTTCGGTAATTGCCTTTTGACGGTGCTCAACCGGCAGAAGGTTAAGTTTTTGGACGATCCGTACCTTATGCATTTCCAGGGGGATATTTTCTCCGTAGAAAAATTTGACCTCGGACATGATATTCGCTCCTTTTCATCTAATTTATTTTGCAAAAGCGAAATAGCCAGCCGGCGACCGGCCTTTTTTCTTAAAAATTGGCGCCGGGATACGGGTAAGAAAAAAATTACTTTGAAAATACCCCTGGAGGGGGCAATTCGGTATCAACTTATACCCGACAGCTCAATGAGTAAAGCGGTCGGCAATGGTTGTGGCGCCGTACGAATCGGGCTTGATCCGGGCGTTGTAACCGCTGCCGATAACCATGCCCACCACCTCTTTAATAATCTCCCGGGTCTCCCCTTTTTCTCCAACATCAAGGTGAATTTCTACGTTTAGCTCCTGCTCCCCGTTTTGGGCCAGCTTTTCCGTTACTTTGGCGGCTACCTCGAGGCTGAGAAAGGTCTCATAGTAGATCCGCTGGCGCAGACTTTCCATGTGGCTGGTCCTTCGTTTACGGTAGTAGAAGCGTCCCCCTTTACCGATACGGTGGATTATAATCGCGGTAACAAAGACNACGCTTCTGTTGGTATAGGCATGGGAATCGGTCCCGATGATTAGCTTGTACTTATCCTCAGGATTTTCGTTGGAGTAGCGGGTGATATCCTCAAATACAGCCTCAAAGGAAAGTTTCCCCTTGGTCGGACTGTAAAAGTCCATTGATTAAGACGACCTTTCAGCTGTGATTATCGGTATAATTATAAGCGATCCGGGCTATCTTTGCAAATTGCTCCACAGAGAGCGTCTCCGCCCTGGCCTCGGGCTCAACACCAGCTCTTCGCAACAGTAAGATAAGCTCTTCGCGGGGCAGGCGGCAGGCCCCGCGAAGACTATTGACGATCATTTTCCGGCGCTGCTGGAAAGCAGACTGCACGATCTGCCAGAAGAGGAGCTCCTCACCGGCGTTAAGCTCACGGTTGCGCGGCTGCATCGCTACTACTGCCGAATCCACCTCCGGCTGGGGCCAGAAGAGATGCCGGGATACCGGAAATAAAATCTTAGCCGTGGTATAGTAACGGCTTAACACAGAAAGGGCGCCGTAATCGCTGCCAGGCCTTGCGGTTAGGCGTAAAGCGACCTCTTTTTGGAACATCAAGACAGCTTTTTTAAAAGGGAAATTTTGCTTATAAAGGCTGTACAACAGCGGTGTGGAAATATGGTAGGGCAGATTGGAAATGAGCGTAACAGCCTCAGCAGGTTTGAAATAACGGCGATTAAGTAGACCCCAGTCTGTCTCTAAAGCATCCTTCTGCAGCACGGTGACATCCGGGTAAGAACGCAGCAGATCCTTTAGTGCTGCAGCTAGACCTCGATCCAGTTCCAGGGCGACAACTCGTAGTTCGCGGCGGGCCAGGATTGCGGTTAACGCACCCGCTCCGGGGCCGATCTCGACGGCAGGATCTCCGGGGCGAAGCTCTGCTGCATCGACTATTTTATGGGCAATATTCCGGTCAATTAAGAAGTTCTGCCCCCAACCCCGGCGAGGATGCAACCCTCTCNTCTTTAGGTAAAGCATCAACTGGCGGGGAGAGGTCAGGTCGGGCAGATCAGTCATGTAAACCCTTCTTTCTTAAGCAGGGGCGGGGATTAATAGTCTTTCAGAAGGTAAACCTTTACCCCGCGCCTGACACCAAATTTTATGACATCGCGGTGGTAATCGAAGTATAGATCTATCTTAGAGCCATTGATCGCCCCGCCGATATCCTCGGCCCTGGCAAAGCCGATCTTTCCGATTCCTGGGATCGGTTCTATATAAAGCAGGCTTCCCAGGGGGATTACCTCCGGGTCNACCGCGACCAGGCGAGGCGAGCTCAAAGTGCCGAGCCCCTGAACGGCTTTTTTGCCGGTAGAGGTGTAACCGTTGTTATGCGGCCCCGTGCAAAGAGCATGTCCATACTGGTTGAGCGGGCAGCCCGAACCGGGCGTCCCCGGGCAATATGCGGTCGCCGTCATGAGCATGACCCGCTCAAATTCCATTAGCCGCCCTTCTCGTTCCAGNGTNGTATTGTCACCGTGCTCAACAACTTTCTCCAGCGGTTTTTCCAAAAGGGTGGCCCCAATCACTTCTCTTTTGACCTCGGTGCCATTTTCAATTGTAATTTCAATCAGCTCTTCTTGCAACCCGGGGTGCCCTTCGCGAACTACCCGGGAAAGTCCGCGATCCAGTAACGGGTTCTTCTGGATAATCTCGTCAAATGGAACTGCACTNCAGCTGCAGTCATAACGCTTCTCCACCCGAACAATCCTGATTACCGCNCCATCATAGGCTTTCTCAAGACCGGCTGGCTCAATCCGGTCATAAGGTCCCAGCTCGAAACCCTCTTCGGCGAGCAGCTCTGTTACCATAATCGTCGGGGTAATAATTATGGATAGCCTGTTCCCGTCAATCACGGTAACTTCAAACGCCTTGTAGATATCAATGCGGCTAGACTGATGATTCAGTATAGCCTGCCGATCCGGGACTACCCGGTCCCGGGGATGCAGCCAGATTCCCTTTTCGTCCAGAAGTTCCTCCACAGTTCTGCTAAACGTTTCAACCGTGCACAGCTCTTCGCCGTCAATATAAAGAGTTATCGTCTGCCGGGCAAACTGGTAAACCAGGGCTACAAGGACGACCAGGCAGCCGTAAAAAATAGCCAGGGGATATCTTTTACAGAAAGCGATCAAGGCGCGACCGAGCTCGCGAAAACTTTTTCCCGCCGGAATCAGATACAAGCGTTCTTTGCCNCTCTGAACATGCAGGGTTTCCATGCACTCCCCTCCCCGCAAGGCCCGCTCATTTTAAGTCTGCTTTCCTATTGCTGTCAATTACTTCCGAATGGGAACAATATTTAGTCTAGCCTGAACAATTTCTTTTTATGCTATTCCAATAAAGCATCAATTAAAAAAATATAATGACAAAAGAGCCGGAATGCTTTATAATGTACATAACAAAGTAATTTTTATCCTGGCTGCGCAATCTTTTTCCGGGAAGGAGGTTGTCTGCTTCAAGGAAAAGGCTTAATGAAGATCAACGCATTAAACTAAGATGAAAATTTTTTTAAGGAGGCGTTTTATCTAATGGCTGGTTTTCAGGAGCTTATCGGTAATTTGAAGACAAAGTTGGGGAGTGCGGATCCGGATAAGCTTAAGGGAATGAACGCAATATACCAGTTTGACCTTTCCGGTGATAACGGTGGAGTCCTCCATTTAAAGGTGGATGACGGGGATACTGAAGTAGCTGAAGGAGCTTCCGACAGCGCTAATATTACTATTACCATGTCTGCCGATGATTTCGCCAGCATGCTGGATGGAAAGCTTAACGCCACCTCTGCTTTTATGGCCGGCAAATTGAAGGTAAAAGGCGATATGTCTCTGGCGATGAAGCTGCAAAGCTTGCTCGGCTAAGAACTGTCCATGAGCGGACAGCAGATGTTCAGCCTTGCCGGAAAGGTAGCTTTGATTACCGGTGGTTCCCGCGGTCTCGGACGTGCCGATGCCCTGGCCCTGGCCCGGGCAGGGGCCGACATCGTAATCACCGATATTCTTTTGGAAAGCGACGTCGATGAAAAGGCCCTAAAATCTAGCGTCGTGGGGCAGGCCTTGAGAAAAGAGGGCATCGTTTATGCCGAACAGACCGCGGCTGAGATCAGACAGCTNGGNCGCCGGGCCGCTGCTTATAAAATGGATGTTACAGATCGTGAACAGATCGCCCGGGTTGTTACTAAAGTCATCAAAGAATTCGGGCATATCGATATCCTGGTTAACAATGCTGCCATGTTGGACCATGTTGCGACCATTGAAAACCAGGATGAAGCTCTCTGGGAACGGGATCTGCGCATTAACCTGACCGGCGCTTACTACTGCGCCAAGGCAGTGTGGCCGTACATGAAAGAGCAGCGTTGGGGGAGAATCGTGAATATGGCTTCAGTGGCCGGAACTATGGGTGGATTCGGCCAGGCCAGTTACTCCTCCACCAAAGCAGGGGTAATCGGACTAACCAAAAGTCTCGCCCTGGAGGGGGCCCGTTACCAGATTACCAGTAACGCCATTGTCCCCGGAATAATCGGCACCGAGGCCTGGAAGAAGGGCGATCCGAAAATGAACGAGCGGATGATCGCCCGGACTGCCTTCCGCCAACCGGGAGAACCTGCGGATGTCGCCCATGCTGTTGTCTTTTTGGCTTCAGAAGAGGCGAAGTATATTACCGGAATCGAACTTTACGTTTCCGGAGGGATCGAGCTGTTTACCTTCTAAACAGATGTTCCATAAAAAAGGGTTCCCTCAACAGAGGGAACCCTTTTTTATTTTCAAGAGGCACCGGCCAGGCAGGCCTGTTCTGCGCTACGGCAAGACCTCGATCGTAACTTTTCCTACCCCGTAGCGCTGTAGACCGATCTCTGCAGCGGCGGCGCGGGAAATATCGATAATTCTCCCGGGCACAAAAGGACCGCGGTCATTGACCTGAACAACGGTGCTTTTACCTGTTTTTAAAAAAGTTACCCGGACCCTGGTACCAAAGGGCAGAGTGCGGTGTGCTGCGGTATAAGCTCCCGGGTTAAGCGGTTCTCCACTGGCGGTATCAACCCCACCCAAATCATCTNCTCCTCCGTACCAGGAGGCAAGGCCCTGAGAGACGCTAGNCGGGCGCTCTCCTCTCGACGGTGCTGGTTCTTCGCGCCGTGAAGTCTCAGGGGATGGCGGCGGTGACGATGATGATGACGACGATGGTGACGACGCTGGCGGCGGTGGCGGCGGCGGCGGACAGACGAGCAACTCTTGTTGATGCTTCGCCTGGCCGAGAGCGATCTCTTTACGCTCAAGAAAGCTGTCACAGCTTTCAATAGCCGCTTTCTCGGCTACTCGATGGTTCTGCAACGTGAACAGCCCCCCGGAGGCCGCTGCTAAGGCCAGCAAGCATAGAGAGGCCTGCCCGGCTTTTTTACTTAAAAAACCAAGGCCGATCATCCCTTTTCCCCCTCTCCCAAAGTTTTTATTTATCTACGTTGACCTATTTTATTATATGTATTCTTCTATACCCGGTTTCATAACCGTTATTATGCCCAAAAGAGGCGAACTGCATTGGCCTGCACCTGCCGGGCCAACGCCTCCGGCTCCATCTCTAAAGTTAAAGCGACCTGTTCATAAGTCTTTTTAATAAAAGCAGGCTCATTTCGCTTGCCGCGATAGGGAAGCGGTGCCAAATATGGCGCGTCGGTCTCCAGCAGCAATCGGTCGGCGGGGATCTCTTTTAAAAGTAACCGCAACTCCTGCGAACGGGGATAGGTTACCGGACCGGCAATAGAGATATAGAAGCCCAATTCCAGAAATGCAGCCAGCTCTTTTGGGCTACCGGAGAAGCAGTGGGCCACCCCGGATTGCGGCGGTCTCATCTCCCGTAATACCTGCAATGTTTCGGCATGGGCCTCTCTGCTATGAATAATCACCGGCTTCTTCAGCTCAGCAGCAAGCTCCAGCTGCTCCCGAAAAACTTCCTCCTGGAGATGGCGCGGTGAAAGTTCCCGGTAAAAATCGAGCCCCATCTCTCCAATCGCCAACACCCGCCGATTTGTGGCCAGCGATGCCAGTTTATTTCTAAAACTGGGGGAGACTGTGGCCGCAAAATGAGGATGAATGCCTACGGCTGCCCATAGCTGCGGATACTCTTCACTCTGCATCACCGCTCTCTCCGAATCGGATTCGTCACTGCCTACGTTAATGATCATACCAACCCCGGCACTGCGAGCACGCGCCAGCACTTGCTCCAGATCTTCCCGGAATTGCCGGGAATTAAGATGGGCGTGGGTATCGATCAGGCGGGCCACTTTAGCGGACCTTGCTCCCCGGAGGCAGCGGTTGATCGAGCGTTGTCAAAGCCACCCGCCCCTGCTTATCCTCCGCCGCTAAGAGCATTCCCTGGGAAAGGACCCCCCGTAGCTTAACCGGCTTCAGGTTAGCCACATAAAGGACCTGCTTGCCGCACAGCTCTTCAGGACGGTAATGTTCGGCAATTCCGGCCACTACCTGGCGCTCTCCCTCCGCCCCCAGATCTACGGTTAGTTGCAGCAACTTATCGGCCCCGGCCACCGGAGCGGCGGCGGTAACTGTAACCACCCGCAGATCCATCCTGGCAAACTGATCAATGGTAAGCAGCTCGCTTTGCTCCTTTTTTACATCTGGCGGGGGCTCTGCTTTCTTCTTGCCCTGCTCCGCGGCCGGCTTGCTTCTGACTGTCTCTTCCGAAAGCAGAGCGCAGTGTAGCTCCCGTTCTAAGTTCAGGCGGGGAAAAAGGTCCTCTTCCCGCCGAACTACGGTCCCCGGCTTTATCCGTCCCCATCGTTGCAAACTGGCCCAATCCCGGGCTTCAGCCGCAGCCTCTTCCTCTAAGCCAATCTGGCGCCAGATCCTTTCGGGTGTACGCGGCATAAACGGTCCTAAAAGAACCCCAATAAACCTGATGCTCTCCACCAAATGATAAAGGACCGTCCCCAACCGCTCCCGTTGAGCCGGATCCCGGGCCAGCTCCCAGGGGCTGTTTTGATCGATATATTTATTGCTTCGCCGGACCAGCTTCCAGAGCTCAGCCAGCGCTTCGCTAATCTTNAATTCATCCATCCATCTCTCNATCGACGCCGGGGTCTGCAGGGCCAGCTTTTGCAACTGTGCATCGCTCTCCGCCAACTGCGCAGCCGGCGCTGGCAGGACTCCGTCAAAATAGCGCTCCACCATGGTCAAAGTCCTGCTGACCAGGTTGCCTAGATCGTTGGCCAGGTCCGTATTGATCCTNTTAATCAACGCCTCCAGGCTGTAAACCCCGTCATGGCCCATGGGGATCTCCCGCAACAAAAAATAGCGTACCGCATCGGAGCCGTAGCGCCCGGAGAGAACCATGGGGTCGACCACGTTGCCCTTGGACTTGGACATTTTCCCTTCCTCCAGCAGCAGCCACCCGTGGCCGAATATCGTTTTAGGCAGCGGCAGGTCCAGAGCCATCAAGAATATGGGCCAGTAAATGGNATGAAATCGCAGGATATCCTTGCCGATTAATTGCAAGTCTGCCGGCCAAAAGCGAGCCATCTTCTCTTCATCCGCTCCGCCGTAACCAAGAGCGGTAATATAGTTGCTCAGCGCATCCAACCAGACATAGATGACATGGTCGGGATCAAAAGGAACCGGAATCCCCCAGTCAAAAGAGGTTCGTGAAACGCAGAGGTCCTCCAGTCCCGGCTTAAGAAAATTATTGATCATCTCATTTTTACGCGAAGGAGGTAAGATAAATTGCGGGTTTGTCTCTATATGCTCCAGCAGCCGGTCAGCATAGCGGGACATCCGGAAAAAATAAGCCTCTTCAGCAATCAGATCGACCGACCGACCGCAGTCGGGGCAATTTTGATTGTCTTGCAGCTGACGTTCCTGCCAGTAGGCCTCGCAAGGGGTACAGTACCAGCCTTCGTATTTACCCTTGTAGATATCACCCTGTTCATAAAAACGGGTGAAAATCTGCTGGACCTTTTTATAGTGGCGCGGCTCGGTAGTGCGGATAAAATCATCGTAAGAGATGTCNAGCTCGTTCCAGAGCTCTTTGATCCAGGTCACTATTTCATCGACGAATTTCTGCGGCTCTTGACCCGCCGCCGCCGCCTCNCGCTCTATTTTCTGCCCGTGTTCATCGGTTCCCGTAAGAAAGTAGACCTCAAAACCGGTTAATCTTTTAAAGCGAGCTAGGGCATCGGCCAGTACGGTGGTATAAGCATTACCAATATGTAGCTTGTTACTGGGATAGTAAATCGGTGTGGTTACATAAAACGTTTTTTTGCCTGCCATNATNCATTCCCCTCCGTGAGCCGTCAGATTGACGACATTATACCAAACCAACCTTACATGTCAAGAAAAAAGCTTGCTAAATAAATAATTAATTGGAAAACNGCCTGGAATGAGGAAAATTTAGTTGACTTACCATGTCAATTACTGGTATAATGGTTTTGCGCATAAAATGTCGTAAGCTGTAGAAAAAAAGGAGGAACTGGGACTTGAAATCAACAGGGATTGTCCGAAAGGTAGATGAACTAGGCAGAGTNGTCATTCCAATTGAACTAAGGCGGACACTGGGGATTGATGTAAAGGATGCTCTGGAAATTTACGTGGATGGTGAAAAGATTATCTTGAAGAAATACGAACCGGCCTGTCTCTTCTGCGGGAATGCAAACAACATCAAGTACTTTTGTAACAGGATTGTTTGCCAGGAATGTATTAACCAATTGGCCACCGATTAAACCAAGGATGAATACTTTAAAGTATTATCTTTTTTGAAAGCCGGAATAAGAAAGCTTATTCCGGCTTTTTTATGAGCGATCAACCTCTTCTGCTGGAAACTCTCTGGTGCGATNTGATTCGCAAAGCTTAACCTGAACCGTCTTTTTCACCGGNTCAACATCGGTTACCCGCCCCTCCCCGTCGGGAGTAAGCACAGCTTCNCCCGGTGAAGGCATCTCCTCCCGGGCTTCCTCGTAAGCGCTCATTTCAAAACGCAGGCAGCACATCAGGCGGCCNCAAACACCGGATATCTTGGTGGGATTAAGAGAAAGGTTCTGATCCTTNGCCATACGGATAGAAACCGGAGAAAACTCGTAAAGAAAGCTGGCACAACAAAAATTGCGTCCACAAGGACCGATGCCCCCCTTTAGCTTAGCTTCATCACGGACACCGATCTGGCGCAGCTCAATTCTNGTTCTAAAGATGGCGGCAAGATCTTTGACCAACTCCCGAAAATCAACCCGTTCGTCCGAAGTAAAATAAAAGATCACCTTGCTGCGGTCAAATGTAAACTCCGNCCCGACAAGGTTCATATTTAAGCCATGNCGCTCAANCTGGGCCTGGCATTTGGGGAGAGCTTCCGCTGCCTTCTTTTNGTTTTCCTCCACCTGGTGGAGNTCGGCAGTTCCAGCCAGGCGCAGCACCTTCTTTAATGGCATCACCAGTTCGCTTTCCGGCACCTCTTTTTCACCGGATACAACTTCCCCTATCTCCAGCCCACGGGCTGTNTCCACGATCACATTAGTTCCNGGCTCTATTTTATACCGGCCGGGATCAAAGTAATAGATCTTTCCCGCCCGGCGAAATCGGACTCCGATTACCTTGGGCACAAAGCAAACCTCCTTTGCAATTGCAGCAGCGTCCCTTCAAGAGTAAGCCGGCGGTTTACATTGGTTGTACTCAGTTCCTGAACCGCTTTCTGAAGCAGTGCCATGGCCTCCTCCAGCTCAAAAGGGGAAGCCACCCCCTCCCANCGCCGCGCCTGGACCGGGTCGATCAGCAGCGACTCGTTGCCGCAAAGCAGGTAGAGTAAACCATCGCGACAGNCCAGGTAGATTAGCTCCAGGAAAAAAAGAAGATCTTCCCTGTCGACCAGTTCTTCAGCCAGAGATAATATCTCNCGCGAAGATTGAGCTCCCCCGGCNAGGTTAANAACAATCTCCGCCGCCTCGGTCAGCTGCTCCTCGNAAGAAGAATCTTCAGAGAGCCTCAAAGCCAATCCCGGTAGCCCTTTGCTTAAACGTGAGACCAGGAGTGCTTTCCCGGGGGANAGCCCTTTTTGCCGGCTTAACAGCTCCATGATCTCGGCNTTGCTGAGGGGTTGCAGCGTAAAGCGCTGACAGCGGGAGACAATGGTGCCCGGCAGCCGTTGCGGCCGGCCNGTGAGCAGAATAAAGTAAAGACCGGAAGGTGGTTCCTCCAATATTTTCAACAGGGAGGCACAGGCTTCAGGGGTCATCTGCTCGGCTTCTTCTATTAAGCAAACCCGGTTGCCGTCTCCCAGGTAAAACTTACTCCGGATACGGCGAATTTGATCGATCCCCAACCGGTGGCCCTGGGGTTGTAAATGAAATAAGGCCGGATGTTGGCCCGATTGAAACTGACGACATGACCGGCAGCGGCCACATGGTTCCGCCTTCTCCGGCCCGGAACAGAGCAACACCCGGGCCAGCGCCAGCCCCCAACTTTTTTTACCGCTCCCCGGGGGACCGCAAAAGAGCAGGGCATGGCTGACCGTCCCTGCAGCCAGCTTTCCGGTTAAAGCGCGCCGCAGCCCGGCCTGACCGGATAGCGCCTGAAAGCTCATCGTGGCGCCTCCTTCTTCAAAGCAAGAGCGAAAAGCTCTCTTATCTTTATCCAAACAACCTCATGTTGCCGCTCTGCCGGGGCTGTCGCATCAATCAAGATCACCCGGGCAGGCTCCTCCTCGGCAATGGCCCGGTAACCCTGACGAACTCTCCGGTGATAAGAGAGAGCCCGCTCTTCAATGCGATCGCCGCTACGACAGCGGCGGCGGAGCGCTTCTTCAACGGAGAGATCAAATAAAAAGGTGAGGTGGGGCCATAGACCCTTGGTTACTCTCTTGTTGAGAGCCTCGATCCATGCCCGATCGCCCTGGCCTCCGTATCCCTGGTAGGCAACAGTCGAATCGAGATAACGGTCGCAGACCACCACCTGGCCTGCTTCAAGTGCAGGCCTGATCACGGTGTCGACCAGTTCAGCCCGCGCCGCCATATAGAGTAAAATCTCCGCCGTATCGGTAAGAGAGTGCTCCTTTTGCAACAGAAGAAGACGAATCTTCTCCCCGGCGGCAGTACCGCCGGGCTCACGGGTTAAAAGATGGGGAATCGCTTCCCGCTCCAGCCGCTCCTTTAGCAAACGGGCTTGGGTCGTTTTGCCACAGCCGTCAATCCCCTCCAAGGTAATTAAAAAACCGCTCAAGGCTGTCCCTTCCTTTGACTAAGCAACTTACAGTTTAATTATAGCATAAAAAACCGCGGTCATATTTAAGCCGCGGTTTTCACAGTTTCAATTTCAGCGGGAGCACCTATTAAAAACTGTAGTTGGGAGCCTCCTTGGTAATCTGAACGCCATGCGGATGGCTCTCAATCAACCCGGCGCCGGTAATGCGAATAAACTTTGTTTTGCTCTGCAGCTCGCTGATATTTTTTGTCCCGCAGTAGCCCATCCCTGCGCGCAGGCCACCAATAAGCTGGTAGACCATGTCGCCGACGGTACCGCGAAACGGAACCCGCCCTTCAATTCCTTCAGGAACCGGCTTCTGTTCGCGCTCTTGGAAATAGCGGTCGCGCGACCCCTCCTTCATCGCCCCCAGTGAGCCCATGCCGCGGTATACTTTGTAACTGCGTCCCTGGTAAATCTCAAACTCGCCCGGGCTCTCTTCGGTTCCGGCTAGAAGGCTGCCGATCATGACCACGTCTGCCCCCGCNGCAATAGCCTTGGTAATATCCCCAGAATATTTAATCCCCCCGTCGGCGATGACCGGTACTTCATACTCGCGGCAGACCCTGGCAGCTTCGTAGATCGCAGTTACCTGGGGGACGCCGATACCGGCGATCACCCGGGTAGTGCAAATAGACCCCGGACCGACCCCGACCTTTACCGCATCAGCNCCGGCCTTAATCAGATCGCGGGCTCCCTCGGCGGTAGCCACGTTTCCGGCAACCAGCTGTAATTCCGGGAAGCGCTGTTTCAAACTGCGCACCATATCAAGTACCGGCTGAGAATGCCCGTGAGCCGAATCGACGACGACCAGATCGACTCCCGCTTCGACAAGCGCTTCAGCCCGGTGAATCTCCTCGCGGCCCACGCCCACCGCCGCCGCCGCCAGAAGACGCCCGCCNCTGTCCTTGGCAGAGCGGGGATATTGAATCGTCTTCTCAATATCCTTGATGGTAATAAGTCCCTTCAAGTTAAAATCGGCATCGACAATGGGCAGCTTCTCCACCTTGTGCCGGCGCAAAATCTCCTGCGCCTCCTTCAAGGTAGTCCCCTCCGGCGCGGTAACCAAGCCCTCCCTNGTCATAACTTCGCCAATAGGCTTGGTATAGTCATCTTCAAAGCGCAGATCGCGGTTGGTGATAATCCCCACGAGACGCTCCCCTACGGTTACCGGCACCCCGGAGATACGGTAGCGCTCCATCAGGGCGGCGGCATCGTTTAGCGTATGCTCGGGCGAGAGGTGAAACGGGTTAGTAATAACTCCGTGCTCAGAACGCTTTACCTTGTCTACCTCTTCGGCCTGTTTCTCCACGGTCATGTTCCGGTGGATAACGCCGATACCTCCTTCCCGGGCAATGGCTATGGCCATCCGGGCCTCGGTAACTGTATCCATCCCCGCGGACATCAGCGGCAAGTTCAGCTTAATCCCGCGGGTTACCGTGGTTGAAACATCCACATCCCGGGGAAGTACCCGCGATCTGGCCGGGAGCAGCAGCACATCGTCAAAGGTCAACCCTTCCCGGGAAAACTTATCGTCCCGCAAATTTTCTCCCTCCCCGGGTTTCCTGTCCCATGTAATTGAAGATATGATAGCAGCTCCCCCCGCCGGTGTCAACCTGGAGAAAAAGGCCCCGAAAGTAGCTTAATGAGACCAGGAAAAGGATTTCGGCGCTAAAAGACGAAATAAGGATTAAAATGAAAGGAGGAGATAACCGTGCCCCGGATCAAAATCAAAGAGGGGTCATATTTCTATGCTGGCGATGCCGCCGGGAAGCAGCCGCCCCTGCTCTTCTGCCACGGTTCCGGAGGCAGCCATCGGCACTGGCTCTACCAGCTGAACGGGCTTAAAGAGCAAGCGGCAACGGTAGCCGTAGATCTACCGGGGCATGGTGCTTCGGAAGGAGAACCGGCTACCGAGATCTCTAGATATCGCGATTTTCTGCGAGACTTCNGTGCAGCCCTGGGCTTAAAGAAATTTGTCCTGGCTGGTCACTCCATGGGCGGGGCGACCGCCCTGGACTATGCCCTCCACTACGGCGATGACTTAAGCGGGCTCATCCTTGTCGGCAGCGGGGCCCGCCTGCGAGTGGCGCCGGCCTTTCTCCAGGCCCTCCACGCCGGAAGCGTCCCTCCGGAGCTAATCGAATTTGCCTACAGCCCCGGTGTCTCCCCGGAGCTGCTGGAGAGCGCGCGGCAGGAGATGGCCGTAATTTCCCCGGAGACTTACCTTGCTGACTTCACCGCCTGTGACCGCTTTGACTGCATGGAGCGGCTTACGGAGATCAACCTGCCGGTGCTCCTAATCTGCGGCAGTGCCGACCGGTTAACCCCGTTAAAGTATAGCCGCTACCTGCAGGACCACCTGCCGCAGGCGGAACTTGTGGAAGTGAAGGGAGCCGGTCATATGGTCATGCTGGAGGCGCCGCAGAAAGTCAACCGGGCGATCGCCTCTTTTTTAAAGAAGATTGTCGGCGGCTGATTATCTCCGGCGGGAGCTTTAACTCAGAGTAAACTGGGATACCATGCCCCTTCAGCAGTGCGGCAGCAACACCGTCCAGACCGGTGGCACCCTGAAAAAGAACCGTCACGGATAGAGCCCACTCCACAGGAGGGGCTGCCCGATTTAAGAATGGCCCCGTCAACTTGAAAAAGATCTGCCAGCTGCAGTGCCCCAATAGCACCGCAGATAAACTGTGTCGTTCGATCGGCACCTGTCTTATCTACGACTATGGCCTTTCCCTGCAGAACGGCGGAACCGTCGCCACCCCTAATCTCTGCCGGATAGCGCGGTGTAGGCAGCCCGCCTAGCTGCTCCGGGCAGACCGGAATGAGCCGGTAGCGGCGGCAGAACCGGCGCAGTCGTGGGCTGCAGCTATGACCGCCGTCATACCGGGTTGCCAGCCCCAGGAGACAGGCGCTGATTAAATAGGTCTTTTTAGGCTTTTTAGGCAATGTTCTCTCCCCGTTAAGTCGAACAATGGCAACATACAGGAGGTGTCCCTAAGATGAAACCACGCCTACCCGAAGGTGGTTATCTTAACCTCGCCGTAGCCCGTGATCAAGCGGTGAAAAAATTAGCCTCGTATAATCCGAAAATCGTCTCCAGAAACGCAGCGGTCACTTTTCAAGAGCAAGAAGGCTTTTTCACGGTCCCATTTCTCAACCAGTCATACCGGGTCTCTCACCCCGGCGGCGAGATCACCGGTACCGGGGGCGAAGAGACCCCGGTTTATCTCTCTACTATCATCCTGCACTACCTGGTTACCGCTGACGGAAGCCCGCTCAGCGGAGAATGGATCTCTTACCGCCATCTTCCGGGCGGAGATATCTATATGGAGAATTTCCGGCGCCGCGCCGTGCTCCCCTTTTTACAGGCCTTCGGGCTGACCCGGAGTCATTTACCCGTGCCGCCACCGCTCTTGGCGGCCGCCGGTGCGAGGGAAGCGGGATCAGCATGATTATCCCCGTGTTCCCGCGAGTACCGTTGAATTTCACTCTCTGGCCGGGAGACGACGAGCTGCCGCCTTCAGCGGCGATCCTTTTTGATTCGCAGGCGGCCTCGTACCTGCCCACCGAGGATTATGCCCACCTGCCCGCCCTGCTTATCGGAGCCATGCAAAAGCACTCCGGGTAGATGGCGGCAGGAGATAGCCCTGCCAGCAACTGTAGAGTTATTTCGATTGTGGTCTCTCTTTTCCCTTTCGAAGAATGTCGATGGCCGCATCAGGACAGAACAACTGGCAAAGCTGGCAGCCGGTGCAACGCTCCATCCGCTTCGGTTCAACGATAGGAGTGCCGTAAACGCCGATATGAGTGGACCAGTCGATGACTTGGGAAGGGCACTTCTCGATACAGAGACCGCATCCCTTGCAGAGATCGGGTGAGATATAAAAGTAAGCCTTTTTATTGTCCGCCTCGAAGCGGGTGAAGGTCTTGCTCATCTGCTCTCTCCTAAATCTTGGCTGGTTTTTTTACAGCGGCAGCTCCCAGGTCTAGAGCTGCAAAATTATGCTCCCTTAACCGTGGATCCTGCTTAAAACGATGGTTTAGCTTCTCTTCCAGCGCATCTTTAACCTGTTTTAGCGAGACCGCGCCGGTAATTGAAACAATTGCTCCGAGGATGATCATGTTAAAAACACGCGGGTGCAGCCGCTGCCGGGCCAGCTCCGAAGCGGCCACGGCAATGAAGCGCCGGGAGGGCATCTCTACCGCCGGCCGTTTATCGTGGTGGCTGACCCTTTCGGTAAAGGCATCTGGCGCGATGGTATCGTACGATTGCAGGCCGACTACCCGGTCAGAAACCTGCGGCACATCGATTAAGGAATTGTCATATAAAACGATTGTCTGCGGACCCAAGTACTGCCCGCTACGGTGTAGGGCGCGAGGGCTCAAAGCTGCAGCCAGATCAGCCCGCAGAAATTTGGGCGCGCCGATCGGCTCCTGAGAAATCTGGACAAAGGCCAGGGAGACCCCGCCGCGCTGCTCAATTCCGAAGTTGGGAATATAAAGAGCGTTCAGGCCGGCCCGGTAAGCAGCTAGCGCCAGCGTCTCTGCAAGCGCCTGGACCCCCTGCCCACCCTCCCCGGCAGCGGTAATCTTCCAAGTTCGCATTCTTCAATCCTCCTCCTGAGATAGAACGGCTATCTCACCGGGGTGGTAATAATCGCTCATCTCCTGCTCCAGAAATGACCAGGTAGCGGCGGCATTAGTCCGCCAGTTGGTCGGGCAGGTTGAGAGCGCCTCGATAAAAGAAAAATGGCCCTGCAGTTGTCGCTCCAGCCCCTGCTTAATCTTCTTTTTCAGGCGAAGCACCCGGGCTACCGTTCCCCGGGCCAGATAGGCCTTCGGGTGGGCCACTACTGCCAGCGCCTCCGGGCCCTTAAACGGTCTGCCTGTTTCAGCCTGATCGCGCCCGAAGGGTGTCGTCTCCGTTTTCTGCCCCGGCAGGGTGGTCGGGGCCATCTGCCCTCCGGTCATAGCATAAACCGTATTATTTACCAGGATGGCGGTAATCGGATCGTCACGCAGCGCCGTGCTGACCAAATGCTGTAGCCCAATGGCGTAGCCGCCCCCGTCGCCCATATAGGCCACGGCGACCAGATCAGGGCTGGCTCTTTTCAACCCGACCATCACCGGGATAGTCCGCCCGTGATGGGTCTGCAGGCAAGGGAAAGTAAAGAAATCCCAGGCCAAGAGAGAACAGCCGATGTCGCAGGCAAAAAAAAGCCGCTCCCCCAGCCCCAATTCATCAATGGCCATCCCCAGGGCTTTGAGAACCAAGCCGTGGCCGCACCCCGGGCAGAAGCGGTGCGGCTTACTTTCGCGGTTCCAGCAGCGCGGCATCGACAGTTCACTCATCTAAAAGTCGCCTCCTTGATCTCTTCGGCGGTAATCCCCACCCCGGGGCGGTAGTAACTCCGAAAATCCGGCAGCCCCTCCTGAGCAGCGGCGAGGCGGATTAGATTCCCGAGCTGCCCCTCTGCCGACTCGACCACGAGTACCGCCCCACCGCTCAGCTGCAACGCCTCACGAAAGGGCTCCTCTGGAAAGGGGCGCAGGGTAATCGGGCGGAAGAAGTTGACCGGCCGTCCTTCCCGGCGCAGCTCCTGCACCGCCTGGCGCGCAGCCCGGCCGACTATGCCGTGCGCGGCAACGAGCAGCTCTCCGCCCGGTTCCCCGATAAATTCATGTTCTACCAGTTCCGGCGCCGCCCGGGCATAATCATCGAGATGTCTGCCAAGCACCTCGCTTAGCTCCTCCTCCACGCTGAAAGAGTTGCGCAGGTGCAGCAAGGGTTCATCTTGACCCGCTCTTTTTGAGCCCAGGATAGATTCCTTGGGGATAGGGCCGATCCCACGCTCTGCGGGGTCATAAAGCTGCAGCGCCTCCCTCATCTTAGCCTGGTAGCCATCGCCGAGGATAAAAGTGGGAAAACGGTAGCGCCAAGCATTATGGAAGGCCTTGATCGTATAATCATAGAGCTCCTGGTGACTGCTTGTCGAGTAGACCAAGCGCAGCCCCTCCCCGTTACCACCGAAGCAAGTTAGATTAAGCTCCTGCTGGGAGTAGATCACCGTAGCCGTAGAAGGGCCGCCACGCTGCTGCACGGCCACCACCACCGGCAGACGCATCATCTCCGCCATGGAGAGGGGCTCTTGAAAGAGAACAGTGCCCGGGCCGGCTGTTGCCGAAAAGGCCGCCTTCCCGCTGATAATCGCCCCGATCGTCGTAAAGCCAGCTGAAAGCTCGTCTTCGGTCTGCAGGAAACCCCGCCCGTATTGCGGGGCCAGTCTCCGCCAGTGGTGCATAATCTCGTTTTGCGGTGTAATTGGGTAACCGAACATATAATCTGCTCCGGCAGCCAAGGCCGCCCAGGTAATGGTCTCGTTACCGGTCATAAAAGCCCGGCGTTCACCTTCTACTGCTTTCATAAGTGCAAACCGCCTCTTTTTAAAAGAACTGCTTTTTTGATTTTTTCCCTTTCGATAGATAAAATACATTAAAAAAAGCCAGGGCTAACCCTGACTCGATAATTCTTTATTATTGACGTCTAAATTAANAGATACTTCAGCACAACTAGCGCTCCCAAGCCGGGCANGCCCATGATCCCGACAATAAAGGCACTGATTACATTTAACCCGATAGCCAAGCCCCAAAGTGCTCCGGCAAAGTTATACAGGTAGATCAAAGCCCCGCCTAGAATTGTCCAAAGCAACACCTGTAAAAACAGCTTTAAAGGCTTGTAGAAGATCCGCAAGAGAAAGTAGAGCATGAAGAGACCAAATATAATCGCTGCCACGAGGTTCCAATCAGGCCAATCGGTCATTTTTTAACCACCCCCTTCATCCGCGGCTGAATAAAGTTTAACCCCCTCTTCTTTAGCTTTTTTTAGNAGGTAGACATANCGGCGNTCCGCCGCTTCAAGATCATAAATGGCATGATCGATCAGATCCGGGTCACTAATCTGATCAAACCTCTCCTTGGCGCTTTGCCATTCCTGTCGGGCCTCCTCCACAATCATAAAGTAATCCTCCGGCTGAGGCGGCGCCAGCTGTTCTTCCGAAGGGAAAAAATATGCGGAGAAGGTCAAGAGAAACTCTGTTAACTTTTTTAACATGCTCTCCCTCCTAAAGATTCTATGCCGGGGTCATTGCAAATATTAATCCCCTCCGGAGGAAGATCTATACAAAAAGTATCAGGATTGATGATGCGACATTGCCCGGTCGGCTAACCGGGTCCGGCGACACGCCATTTTTCTGAGAATAGAGATAGAACACTTCAGGCATTACTTTAGATTCTTGTGTGCATAAAGCGAATAAACTAAGGAAAACTTAAACTGGGGAAAGGGGTAATTTCATGNAAGTCACGGAAGAAGAACTTCGGTGTGAGGAGAAGTGCAAATACCAGCGTGAAGGACGCTGCATTTTAGAACGGTCGGACTTTGTAGCCCCAGTACACGGGGCCACTTGTTGCGCCCACCTCTGGGAGGATGAAGCACAGGTCCATGATTAGACATACTAAGGGATTACATTTCCCGCCGCCCTTCCAGGGCGCGACTTAAAGTAAGATCATCGGCATATTCCAGGTCTCCGCCGACCGGTAATCCGAAGGCAATGCGCGTCACCTTAACATTGAGCGGCTTAACCAGCCGGGCAATATAGGCGGCAGTGGCATCACCCTCTACATTCGGGTTGGTAGCCAAGATTAACTCACCGGCCTCTTTTTGGGAGAGCCTCTCTANCAGTTGCGGAAGGCGAAGTTCTTCGGGGCCCAACCCATCCAATGGTGAAAGTGCTCCGTGCAAAACATGATAAAGACCGCGGTAATGCCCCGTCTGCTCCAACCTGAGGACATCACGCGGTTCCTGAACTACACAGAAGAGTTTTTGCTCGCGTCGCGGATCACTGCAGTAACGGCAGGGATCTTTTTCCGTCAGGCAGCCGCACTGCGAGCAGAAACGAAGCTTATCCTTTGCTTCGATAACCGCTTTAGCCAGACTNACCGCTTCTTCGCGCGGCCGGCTTAACAAAAAGAAAGATAAACGCTGGGCTGTCTTCGGTCCAATTCCCGGAAAACGGCAAAATTCATCGATTAGTTTCTGCAAAGGTTCCGGAAAACTCATCGGCGATGGTTTGCTCCTTCTTTAACTAAAATCCATTAAAACATCCCCGGCGGCAGATTGAGGCCACCGGTAAGCTTTTGCATCTCTGTATTGACTATCTCGTCAACCTGTTTTAAGGCCTCATTGACCGCCGCCAGGATCAGGTCTTCGAGCATCTCGCGGTTTTCTTCACTGAGCACCTCNGGATCAATCTGTAGCGAGAGCAGCTCTTTATGCCCGTTCACCTCGGCCCGGACAGCACCGCCGCCGCTGCTACTCTGCACCGTTTTTTCACCGAGTTGCTCCTGCATCTTCGCCATCTGTACCTGTGCCTTCTGCACCTGCTTTAAAATTTTACCCATACCGCCCTTCATCTATAGGCCCCCTTTTTACTGAACCTCAAATACTTCTCCAGGAAAAAGCTTGACTGCCTCTTCAAAGCGATAGGGAGCTTCTTCTTTCTGAAGCTCTCTTTTTGGAAAATCCTCTTCTTTTTTAAATGCCTTGCCCTCTGGCATTTGATCGGCATACTGGACCTTGATCTGTACCTGCCGGGCCAGCAGTTTGCGGCAACTCTCTTCTAGAAAACGCCGGTGATCGTTNTCAAGGATCCGCTCCCCGGCAAAATCACCGGAGCAATATGTCAAGACAAGCCGGTTTTCTTCAAGATTGTGCCCTAGGGCTGCATTGAGATGCCTGTAAGTGGCCTTGTTCTGCGCCCTGACCTCTCTCAATAGCTGTTTCCACCAAGTAGNATCTTCGGCCGTGTCGGCAGAGGAAGATGCTTCCGGAGCGGTAGCCTTTTTCACCACGGGTGCTGCGGCCGTCCGTTCAGCCTGCGGGGAGACAGCCGTTCTAGCAGTTGATCTCTCTACTGCAGTGCTACCCTCTTCTGCCTGNCCAGCGCGAGATTTCGATACCACCGCCCCGGCCGGTTGACCCTCCTGGTGCAGGAGCCGCACCATTCTAATGAAACCCACTTCCAGAACAAATTGCGGGTAATGCGCATAACGCATTTCTCCAGCCAGCTGGTGAAGCAGCTCGATCAGATCGAACAGAAGGGTGCGGTGAAAGCGGCCCCGGTACTGTTTAAGCAANGTCTCAAATCCATAATAACTTTCCTCGAGCTGAAGCTTGCCTGGAATCCCGCCGAGAAGCAGCCTGCTGAAGAAAAAGGTAAGGTCCCGTAAAAGCAGGGTCAGGTCTCGACCGCTGTAAATAATCTCCTGTAGTGTTTGCAGTCCAGCTTCCAGGTCGCCGGACGCGAGCGCTTCGATTAAAGCACCGATAGTNTCGACACGGGTAACCCCGGTCACTGAGCGGACATGTTCNGCTGAAATCAGCTCTTCCCCATAAGAGCTGCATTGCTCCAGTAGCCCCAAGGCATCCCGTAATGAGCCTTCGGCCAGGCGGGCCATCAGGCGCAACGCCTCCTCCTCAATAGGCCATCCCTCATCTCCGGCCACCTGCCGGAGCTTTTCACCAATCTGCTCCACCGTAAGCAGATGAAAATCAAAACGCTGACAGCGGGAAACAATTGTCGAGGGAAGACGTGAAGGATCAGTTGTCGCCAGGATAAAGAGCACCCCGGGCGGCGGCTCCTCCAGTGTTTTCAGAAAAGCGTTGCAGGCTTCATTGGTAAGCATGTGCGCTTCGTCAATTATATAAACCTTGTAGCGGCTTTCCCCGCTAGCATAGCGGGTTCTCTCACGNAGCTCCCGGATCTCGTCGATCCCGCGGTTGGAGGCTGCATCCATCTCTACCACATCAATGGAAACACCGGCGGCAATATTACGGCAGGGAGAGCATTCCCCACAGGGTTCAGGAACCGGATAACGATCACAGTTGACTGCGCGGGCTAGAATCTTGGCCGTTGTAGTCTTCCCCGTCCCCCGCGGCCCACAGAAAAGATAAGCGTGAGCCAGCTGTCCCCGGGAAAGCGCATGGCTTAATGTCCGGGTGACATGATCTTGCCCTGTAATCTGGGCAAAGGTTAAGGGACGCAAGCGCCGGTAGAGGCTTTGATAAGCNATCAGAAAGACACTTCCATTTCGGGGTTAAGTATATATTGGCCGTGCACCTGCCTTTGATCTCCGCCCCCAGGCGCTGGCCGGGCAGTTGGCTCCAACCCGGCAGCCCCGTGGCACCCGCAAGATCTCATTTACCGCTGCTTCCTCCCGGACCTGACGGGGTTCATGAGTTTGCGCCGCACGGGACCGGGCCTTCAACACTACTTACCCGGTGCTGACCCTGAAAGCTGCGAAACCGGGGGCAGGGATTAAACCCCGCTCTAGCGGATTGCGGGTTCAGGGCACCGCTACCTCCCCGTCTAGCACGGCCAAATCATAAAAAATGGCGGAGAGAGTGGGATTCGAACCCACGAGACGAGGTTTTGCCCCGTCTACTCGCTTTCCAGGCGAGCGCCTTCGACCAACTCAGCCATCTCTCCACGCCAAGGTGATCCACCGATGATCTGAATATTTACTTGAGGTGTCACTCATATTATACACAGATTTTTACGTTAATTCAAGCGCCCAGAGATATGCTTAAATGTTCTTAAGAAGCCGGACAGCCCCGGGTTTTCACCGCCCAGGAGCTGGTTTTCTACTCTGAAATAGCAAGGGCATCTCCGGGTCCCGGAAATGCCCTTTATCTTCTTCTTATTATAGTTTAGAGAGGGACAACGTTTTCCGCCTGTTTCCCCCGNTCGCCTTCGACAACATCAAAAGTAACCTCCTGGCCTTCTTCTAAGGTTTTAAAACCTTCGGTCTGGATGGCGGAATAATGTACAAAGACGTCTCCGCCTTCCTCGGTTTCGATAAAACCATAGCCCTTCTCCGGGTTAAACCATTTTACCTTACCTTGCATGTTTTGCAGATCTCCTTAAAATTAATTTGAATCAAAAAGCGGAATAACNTCAAACACCTTTCCTCACAAGATTGTTTAAGTTGATCCCGTCTTTTTAACACTNATCGGTAGCTTATCACAATTGAANCCAAAGAGCAAATATTTTTAAGAGAGCTTATTTGTAGTTCGTAAAAGATGCGCACCCTAATACAAATCTGCATCCCCGCCGCTCTCATTCCGCCGGACAGCGATCTAGAGAAGCCCGCTCTGAAGGCGGGCTTCGTGATTTAAAGATGGCGGAGAGAGTGGGATTCGAACCCACGAGGAGGCTCATCACCCCCTACTCGATTTCGAGTCGAGCGCCTTCAACCGGACTCGGCCATCTCTCCGCTTTCTATTATACCAATCGATCCGGCTTTGTAAAGTGCGATCATGCCCTTCGGTCGCGGAAGAACTCCTGCAGCAACGCGGCGCAGGCCCCTTTCAGGACCCCGCCGGTAACAGTAAGCCNATGGTTTAAACGCTCATCCTGCACAATGTTATAAAGAGCCCCGCAGGCCCCCCCCTTAGGATCTACAGCCCCGTAAACGAGGCGCTCCACCCGCGCCTGGACCAGGGCGCCGGCACACATGGGGCAGGGCTCCAGGGTTACGTAGAGGGTCGTCCCCGGCAGACGCCAACCTCCGAGGATCCGCCCGGCTTCGCGGAGGGCTAAAATCTCAGCATGGGCCGTGGGATCTTTCAGCTCTTCGCAACGGTTCCGGCTAGCAGCAAGAACCCTATCCCCCCTGACAAGAATTGCTCCCACAGGAATCTCCCCGCAAGAATACGCCTCCCGGGCCTGTGCCAGGGCCATCTCCATATAAAGAATATCGCTGTTTTTATAATCGCTGCTCATGCTGTTATTATAGACCATTTCCGTTTTGCTTCAAGCAACCCGCGAGCACTTACTTATTAAAGAATTCTTGATCCGGTAACTTTGTCCGTCAAAAAGTAACAAGTAGCTGTGGTGAACCAGGCGATCGATCATGGCTGCCGTCATCTGTTCGTCATAGAAGATGTTCACCCATTTGCTAAGCTCCAGGTTGGTAGTGATAATCACGCTCCTTTGCTCGTAGCCACCTGAAATGACCTGGGACAAAAGCTTCGAGCCGTCCCGGTCTAACGGGACATAACCCCATTCATCGCAGATTAAAAGCTCAGTTTTTGCAAGCAAAAACCCCGGAGCATCAAGCTTT
>JGI24712J26585_10000535_pt1 | contig 32617 bp, 33 predicted proteins | sample BioPla3DNA2_FD_26585 | JGI IMG/M metagenome (IMG submission 26585)
GGGGAGTGGCGGTTTCGGCCGGAGCCGATTCCTTCTTTACGTTTTCCGCCTTCGGGGCGGCGGCTTTCTTATCGGGTGCGCCGGCCTTCTTGGTCGGCCGGCCTTCCGTTTTATCTGCCATTGTCTATTTTCCTCCTAAATCGAAGCGCAGATCAAAGCTTCTCGCCGCACTTGGCGCAGACTCTGATCTTTTTGTCCCCGTCCATCTTTGACTTTGCGCGGACGCCCTTGTCGCATTTTGAGCAGTAGAGCAGAACTTTGCAAGCGTAGATGGGTCCGTCGACATCGATGATGCCGCCGGCTTCGCCCTGACGGCGGGGTTTTACATGTTTTTTTACTTTATTGATTCCCTCGACAATGACCTTGCCCTCAGAGGGGGATACTTCAAGCACCTTTCCTCTCTTGCCTTTGTCATCGCCGGAGATGACGACTACATTATCGTCTCTTTTGATATGAAGAGTTTTCATATTATTAAGTTGTCCTCCTCACAGCACTTCGGGAGCGAGCGAAAGGATTTTGGTAAACTCCTTATCGCGAAGCTCTCTGGCGACAGGCCCGAAGATACGGGTGCCGGTGGGGTTCTTATCACTCTCGATTATAACTGCGGCGTTTTCGTCAAAGCGGACGCAGGAGCCGTCGGCGCGCTTGACGCCCTTTTTGGTGCGGACTATTACCGCTCTGACAACCTGTCCCTGCTTTACCTGACCGCCGGGCGCTGATTTTTTGACGGTGCATACCACGACGTCGCCGACACTGGCGTAGCGACGGCGAGTTCCGCCGAGGACACGGATACACATCAGTTCCCTCGCGCCGGAATTATCCGCCACTTTCATATATGATTGCGTTTGAATCAAGTTCGTTGTCCTCCTAATATTACAAGGACGGCTGATATCGGCTTCGGCTTTCGGTTACAAACCGCGCCGCGCGTGCCGTCTTCGGGCATAAACTGCTGCCCGGCTCAGCCGGCTCGAAAAGGGCGCAAGCCCTCTCCGATCCCTGTGAATCATTTCGCTTTCTCGATTATCCTTACAAGCCGCCATCTTTTGGTCTTGGACAGCGGTCTGGTTTCCATAATCGCAACTCTGTCTCCGATGCCGCACTCGTTGTTTTCGTCGTGGGCGTGAACCTTGGTGGTGCGCTTGATAACCTTCTTATACAGCGGGTGTACAACGTTATCAACGATTGCTACCACAACGGTCTTATCCATTTTATCGGAGACTACCATGCCGACACGGGTTTTGCGCATCGGACGGGTCACAGTGTTATTCTGTTTTTCTTCCATGACTTATTCCACTCCTTGCGCTTACGCGTTTTTCTTTTCGGCTAACTGCGCCGCGTTTTTCTTTTCGGTGAGGACGGTCAGAACGCGGGCTATATCTTTTTTGGTATTGCTTATCTGGTGCGGGTTGTCGAGCTGATTGATTGAATGCTGGAAGCGAAGGTTGAAAAGCTCTTCCTTCAGCTCCCTGTATTTCTTTTCCAGATCGGCTTCGCTCATGCCGCGTATTTCATTGATCTTCACGCCTGTCCCTCCTCGGAATCGGCAGCTGCTTTTTCAAGCTCCTTTTTATCAAGGAACTTGGTCTTCATCGGCAGCTTATTGCTGGCAAGCCGCATGGCTTCCTTTGCTTCTGCCCGGGATACGCCGTCCATTTCAAACATGACGCGGCCGGGTTTGACAACCGCTACCCAGTATTCGGGGCTGCCCTTACCGGAACCCATTCGGGTCTCTGCCGGCTTCTGGGTGACGGGCTTGTCGGGGAATATCTTTATCCAGACCTTACCGCCGCGCTGAATTGATCTCGTCATCGCGATACGCGCGGCTTCGATCTGATTGCTTGTTACCCAAGCGGGTTCGGCTGCGACAAGACCGTAATCACCGTAGGTGAGTTCGTTGCCGCGCATTGCCTTGCCCTTCATACGGCCGCGATGGACGCGGCGGTACTTGGTTCTTTTTGGCATCAGCATTTTGTGTCAGTCCTCCTTATTACTCGTTCGCGCTATCGGACGGAGCTGATTTGGCATCCGAAGACTGAGCTGCGTTCTGATTGCGTACGCTGGATCTCGGAGCGGTGCGTCCGTCCGAGAACGCCGGACGATTGTCCTGCTGGTAACGTCCGCCCGTGCTGCGTCCTCCGCGCTGTCCGCCCTGGGATGTGCGACCGCCGTCACGGCTGCCGCCCGGGCGTCTGTCGGAGCTTCTTTCAGAGCTTCTTTCGCCCCTGTCTCTGCGGTCGCCGTCTCTGCGATCTCTGCGGCCGCCTCTGTCTCTGCGGTCGCCGTCTCTGTCTCTGCGATCGCGGCGCGGTTTGTCGCTCTTCTGAGCAGCTTCGAGAGCGGCGCGGCCGCCGGTCTTGCTGCCGTCAAGGACTTCGCCTTTATATATCCAGACTTTAACGCCTATCTTGCCGTAGGTAGTGTTTGCTTCCCACTGACCGTAGTCGATATCGGCGCGGAGAGTCTGAAGCGGGATTGTGCCTTCGTGATAAGTTTCCGAACGCGCGATTTCGGCGCCGTTGAGGCGTCCGCCGCAGCGAACTTTGATTCCCTTCGCTCCGCTTCTCATGGTGCGGGCGATGGACTGCTTCATTGCACGGCGGAAAGACGAACGTCTTTCAAGCTGAGATGCGATATTCTCGGCAACCAGCTGTGCGTCCATATCCGGATTCTTTATTTCAACGACATTGACGGTGACCGGCTTGCCGCCGACCATCTTTTCAATGTCAGTCTTGAGCTTGTCGATTTCCGAGCCGCCGCGGCCGATGACCATGCCGGGTTTGCTGCAGTGAATGAAAATTCTGACTCTTGCAGCGTCGCGTTCGATTTCGATTTTCGGAACGCCGGCGTCATGAAGTCGCTTTTTAAGCGCCGTGCGGAGCTGGTAGTCGGATACGAGAGTATCGCCGAACTTTTCATTTCCCACGAACCATCTGGAGTCCCAGTCTTTTATGACTCCGACGCGAAAACCGTGGGGATTAATCTTTTGACCCATGTAGTGCTCTTCTCCTCTCGATTACTGCTTGTCGGCCACCACGATAAATACATGGCTGGTGCGCTTGAATATCCGGGCGCCTGCTCCCTTTGCCCTCGGTCTCATTCTTTTGAGCGTCGGGCCTTCGGTTACATAGCATTCCTTAATGTAAAGCTGATTTTTGTCCATGCCGAAGTTATTCTCGGCGTTGGCTACAGCCGAGTCAAGCAGCTTCACGAGATACTCGGAGGCGGCTTTGGGGGTGTTCCTCAGCACGGCATTGGCGACATCGACATCCTTGTTGCGGATAAGATCGAGCACAATGCTGACCTTGCGCGGGCTGATCCGCGCGAATTTTAAACTTGCCTTGGCTTCCATGATTATTTCCTCCTTAACTAACTATTACGACTCCCGACCGGGTCAGGAACCGGTGTTGGAGGTCTTGGTGCCGGCGTGACCGCGGAAGGTGCGGGTCGGGGCGAACTCGCCCAGCTTGTGGCCTATCATATCCTCGGTAATGTAAACCGGAACATGCTTGCGGCCGTCATATACCGCTATTGTGTGGCCGACGAATTCCGGGAAAATGGTGGAAGCCCTCGACCAGGTCTTTATAACGTTTTTCTCGTTTCTGGAGTTCATTTCTTCGATGCGGCTGTAAAGCTTAGCTTCGACAAACGGCCCCTTTTTGAGACTTCTGCTCATTTACGGCTCCTCCTTACTTTCCGCCGCGGCGCCTGATTATCATACTATCGGTGCGCGCCTTCTTATTACGAGTCTTATACCCATGAGTCGGACGACCCCACGGTGTAACGGGAGAAGGACGTCCGATCGGGGACTTTCCTTCGCCTCCGCCGTGCGGGTGATCGACGGGGTTCATTGCCGATCCGCGAACCTTCGGCCGTCTGCCTAAGTGACGAGTCTTACCGGCTTTGCCGATTTTGACCGTCTCATGGTCGGAGTTGCCGACTCTGCCTATTGTTGCGGTGCAGGCAAGACGGATATATCTTACCTCGCCCGAGGGCAGACGAATGTGCGCCATGTCGCCTTCCTTTGCAACCAGCTGCGCGCCGGTGCCGGCGGAACGGACGAGCTGCGCGCCTCTGCCGGGATAAAGCTCGATGTTGTGGATAAAAGTACCGAGCGGGATATTGGTAAGGGGCAGGGTGTTGCCCGGCTTGATATCGGCATCGGGACCGCAGTATACGGTGTCGCCGACGCTCAGCCCCTCGGGAGCTATGATGTAGCTTCTTACGCCGTTATCTGCCTCGATGAGGGCGATATAGGCGGTGCGGTTGGGATCGTACTCGATTCCGATTACCTTTGCCGGATCGGCGTCGGCGCGGCGGAAGGACACGAGACGATATTTGCGCTTGTTGCCGCCGCCTCTGTGGCGAACGGTTATCCTGCCGCGGTTGTTGCGGCCGGCGTGTTTCTTTAAATGTACCGTTAAGCTCCGCTCCGGCGTTTTCTTGGTGATCTCGTCAAAGGACGGGACCGACATATTGCGCCTTGCGGGAGTAGTCGGTTTATATTTAATAGTTGCCATTCTAAATCACTCCTCCGGATCAGTTCATGCCTTCGAAGAATTCGATGGTCTTTGAATCGTCGGTAAGCCTTACGTAAGCTTTCTTCCAGCCGGACTTGAATCCGCGGTGAACGCCTACTCTTCTCGGCTTTCTTTTGACGGAAACGGTTTTGACGCTCTTTACCTTGACGCCAAAAACCTTCTCGACTGCGTCGGCGATTTCCGGTTTGTTTGCGTGAGATGCGACGCGGAAGGTATAAATTTTGTCGCCGATAAGGGCGTTTGACCTCTCGGTGATGACCGGAGCTATTATTATATCATGTACGTTCTTCATTACGCGTAAACCTCGTCGATCTTCGCAGCCGCGTCTTTTGCCATGATGAAAGTGTCGCAGTTGAGAATATCGTAAGCGTTGATCGAGCCGGCCTGAACCGTCTTGACGCCCGGAATGTTCGACATGCTTTTGATGACCTTGTCGTCAACCGAGGCAAGAGCTACCAGCGCCTTCTTCTTCGCGCCGACGGCCTTAAGCATTCCGACCATGGTTTTGGTCTTGTATTCGGCGGTTTCGATCGAGTCGATTACCACTACGTCGCCGCTCTGAACTTTACTTGAGAGAGCCGAGCGGATGGCAATACGGCGAACCTTTTTATTGAGGCTGAGCCTGTATGAGCGGGGCTTAGGTCCGAGCGCCACGCCGCCCTTTACCCACTGCGGGGAGCGGATAGAGCCGTGACGGGCGCGTCCGGTGCCCTTCTGTCTCCAGGGCTTGCGGCCGCCGCCGCGAACTTCGGCGCGGGTCAGAGTGGACTGTGTGCCCTGCCGCTGATTTGCCAGATAAACTTTGACTGCGGTATGGAGAACATCGGCGTTTACTTCGGCGCCGAACACCGCATCGGAAAGTTCGATATTGCCGACTTCCTTGCCGGTCATATCGACTACCTTTAAATTAGGCATTGTTTTTCCTCCTTACCACATTAGCCTTTGATCGCGTTGCGCAGATAAACGATGCCATTGTTGGCTCCGGGAACCGCGCCGCGGATTGCTATAATGTTCTTTTCGGCGTCGACTTTTGCGACCTTAAGATTGTGAACGGTTACGCGCTCGTTGCCCATCTGTCCGGCCATCTTCTTGTTCTTGAAGACGCGGGAGGGGGTAGAGTTGGCGCCCTTTGAACCGCCTTCGCGGTGAACCGGACCGGCGCCGTGGCTCATGCGGAGTATGGCGAAATTCCAGCGCTTAATTACGCCGGTGTAACCGCGGCCTTTGGAAGTTCCGGTAACGTCGACCAGCTCGCCCTCGGAAAAGATGTCGATTGCGACGGTATCGCCTACATTATAACCGGATGTGTCCTCAAGCCTGAACTCCTTGAGATATCTCTTCGGTTTGACGCCGGTTTTCTTGAAGTGACCGGCTTGGGGCTTGGTGAGCTTCTTTTCGTCTATATCTTCGAAACCAAGCTGTATTGCGTCATAACCGTCCTTGTCGACGGTCTTTTTCTGAGAGACCACACAGGGTCCCGCCTCTATAAGAGTTACCGGGATGACGCTCCCGTTTTCGTCGAAGAGCTGGGTCATTCCCAACTTACGACCGATGATTCCCTTTTTCATTGAAAAAGTATATCCTCCTGTTTTAGGTTATTGGTCGGTCCGGACATTTCCGACCGACTTGACGTAAAACGCCGCCGCATTTCTCGGATTGACAAAATAAAATCGACGCGGACGGTATTTTGCCTCACGGGCTTCCTTTGACTGTGAGATTTAAGGCGCTTTTAAATTCGCGTTTGAACAAAGCGCCGCTTTGAGCCGTCGGGGTGACAAGCGGCCTTCTGCTTAAAGCTTTATTTCAATCTCTACGCCGGCGGGAAGCTCGAGGCCCATCAGAGCTTCAACGCATTTCTGCGAGGGTTTTAATACATCGATGAGCCGTTTGTGGGTCAGCATCTCGAACTGTTCGCGGCTGTCCTTATACTTGAACACCGCGCGCAGTACCGTAACAATCTCGCGCTCGGTCGGAAGCGGAATCGGACCGGAAACGGCCGCGCCGTTGCGCTTGGCGGTGTCGACTATCTTAGCCGCCGCGGCGTCGATGAGCGTGTGATCGTAGCTTTTGAGACGGATTCTGAGTTTCTCCTTAACTGCCACTGTTTTTTCCTCCTGATTTGATTCGTGCCGACACGGCGAAGCAACTCGCGGAGGCAATTCCGACAACGGCTGAGTTTCAAACGCTCCCGCGCCTAAATATGAAGGATTAACCCACATATCCGCGCGTCGGTTCGTAACCGAGCCGGGCGTTTCCCGTACGCCTTTTAAAATCGCGCCGCATGCAAAAAAACTTACATGAGCGCCGTCAGAACTTTCAACCGCCCGCCTTACAGCGGACATACTCGACGGAAATTCCCGCCTCCCGGGAAAAGGAGACGCAACCTTCCGCTTCAACGCATTGGCTTCGCCCGTAAACCGGGCTTGTTATGCGCCGTGCTCCCGGGAAAGTCCGGGAAGAGCGACAGCTTTTCTATTATACCACACAACTTTTTTTCAGTCAACCTCGATTGCAAATTTTACAAATAATTCACAATTATATCATTCCCCGCGTTCTTCGAAACGAACTGCAAACTTCCCCGGCGCGTTTAATTCCGCACCGGGGAAGATATATATAATAATGTAGGATTTTGCCTTTATGAGCGTCAGCCGTTGAGACCGGCGAAAAACTCGTTGAGCTTGTCGACGCGCGCCTGTGCCTTGGCTTCGTTCTTGGCGTAATATGAGGCGAAATCGCCTTTGGAGCTCGGTTCGGTCAGCTTCATCAAAGTCCAGGCAAACCCGCCGTAATCGGAGTAGATGTATGAGAAGTCAAGAACTATCGTTCTGCCTACGATATCCAGCATCTCAGCGGAATCGGTGTCGTAGCTGTATTTGTTTTTGAGCGCGATTTCAAAGAAGGCGGGGCGAACCAATCGCCATCCCTCGGCGGAAATAGCCTCTATCATGCAACCGACAAATTCCGGATCGTCGATGGTAACGGGAACCGCGACGGGACGGTCGGTAGAGCCGGAGATATAGTCTTCCTGATGCTCGTCGTATTTCGGAATCGGAACCATGCCGTATTCAACATCCGATTCGCGCAGAACGGTGGTACAGACGCCGAGACGGTCGTAGTAGAACATCGAAAGATTTTCGGTGAAAAGTTTATCCGCGCACCGCGACCCCCAGAGTACAATCCCGCCGTCGCTTTCAAACAAAAGTCCTCGGATTTTATCGATAAGATTTATCGTCCTCTCGTTGTTGATGTCTATATAGAGCGTCCCGTCGGCGTCTTCCTTTATCGGTGTGATGTCGAAAGACTCGAGCAGCGCGTAGCCGTCGGTATGCACCCAGCCGTACAGGTCGTTTGAGTCGCGCTTGCCGTTGCCGTTGACGTCGGAATAAACGTCCTTTGTCATCGAAATAAGCTCGTCAAGCGTCCAGACGCCGCTTCTTACCTTGTCATAAGGCATGGTAAGCCCCCGGTCGTTCACCAGCTGCTTATTGATATAGAAGATTCTTGTCGCGTGGAGATTTTCATATGTGATAAAGTTGGATATCAGCACCATGACGTCTCCGACCGTCAGCGAGTCGACCGAATAGGAAGGCCACCACGGCTTTTCGTAGTCGAGATGGGGCAGCGTGTTGACATTGAGGAACAGCCCCTCAAGAGTAGCGTTGCCGAGTTCTATGTCATGTCCGGATATCGCTTCGCAGGAGTTATCGCCTGCTTTTATCGACTGTTTTACCGATTTCAGATACTGATCGCCTAAAACCAAAGCCTCAAGCTTTACGTTGAAACGCTCCTCGACCCGCCGATTGGCTTCGTAAACCGCGTCGTTTACCACTTCGCCGGTTTCTTCCTCAACCATGCACTGAATTTTGAACTGATCCAGCTGAAAGACCATCCTGAAACTTTTTCCGCCAAAGTCAAGGTCATTCGGCAGTCCGTCGGAAACTCCGGTGGATTCCGCTTCGGTATCCGAGGCGGTAGTTTCCCCGAGCGCAGCTAATGTGTCCGCCGGGGCTTTTTCATCGCCGCAGGAAATAACAGACGAAGCGAGAATAGCCGCAACGAGCGCCGCAGCAAGGATATTTCTGAATTTGATTTTTTTATCCATAATGTGTGTTTTTCATTTTCCCTTTGGATTTTTAATGAGAATACGCCGGAAAAACGGAATTTTTCAGCCGTCAAACGACGCAAAAAACTCGTTGAGCTTGTCGACGCGCTTCTGCGCCTTCTTTTCGTTTTTAGCGACATAAGACGCAAAGTCGTTTTTATTGCTCGGAGTGAGCATATTCATCAGCGTCCAGGCAAAGCCGCCGTAATCGGAGTAGATATAAGAAAAGTCGAGAACGATGGTGTTTCCGATTATGTCGAGCATTTCGGCGGAATCTTCGTCATAGGCGTATTTGTTTTTAAGCGCTATGTCGAAATAAGCCGGACGAACCGTTTTATAACCTTCCACCGACATCGCCTCGATTATAACGCCGACAAACTCGTCGTTGTCAATAGTGATAGGCACAGCAAAGGGGCGGTCGGTCGAACCGGAAATATAGTTCTCCTGAATCTCATCATACTTCGGTACCGGTACCATGCCGTATTCGACATCCGATTCACGGAGATCGGTCGTTGCAAAGTTCAGAGATCTGTATAAGTAAAGGCAGTTGCCCGCCATGAATATATCCCTGGGGGTATTGAACTCCTCGAATACAATACCGCCGTCGGTGTTCTTAAGCGCCGAAATAATATCATTTATAATATTCATGTTGCGCTCGTTTGCAATATCGATGTATAACACTCCGTTTTCATCTTCTTTTATCGGAGTTATGCCGAAGGATTCCTGCATGGCATAGCAATCATCCGGCGAAGCCCAGCCGTAGAGGTCATCTTTGTCGCGCTCGCCGTTGCCGTTAAGATCCGAATAAACGTCTTTAATCTGCGACACAAGCATGTCGAGCGTCCATTTGCCCTCACGGACGGCGTCGTAAGGCATTTCAAAGCCGTAATCCTGCATCAGTTTCTTGTTTACATAGAACAATCTTGTCGAGTCAAGATTCCAATAAGACATATAGTTCGATATCAGCACCATATGTCCGGCGACGGTAAGCGAATCCACCGAGTAAGCCGGCCACCACGGCTTTTCGTAATCGAGATAGGGCAGGCTGTTTACATCTCGAAATATGCCGGAAAGGCATAGGTTGCCTATCGTTATGTCGTGGCCGCCGCAGGCTTCGTAGGCGTTGTCGCCGGCAAGCACCGCCGCTTTTACCGGATCAAGACTGTTTCCGGCAAGCTCAATAGGCTCAAAAACGATATTGAACCGCTCGGCAACTTTGTTGTTGGCCTCGAAGACCGCGTCGTTTACAACTTCCCCCGTCTCCTCAAGGACCACCGATGCGGCTATATAGACGCCGGGGTCCATATATCCGATGCGGAAATGTCGTCCGCCGAAATCAAGGTCGTCCGGCAGATTGTCGGGAATTTCGGTGACTTCCGGCTCGGTTTGTGCGGCGGTCGTCTCTCCCGGCAAAGCCGTCGTATCCGCCGGAGTATTCCCGCCGCCGCAGGCAGCCGCGGTACCCGCTAACATCAGCGCCGCCATAAGCAGCGCGGCAATGCGTTTTATAAATGCATGGTTTCTCATTGCATCAACCTCCGTCTGGTTTTTCTTTCACGGTTCTTAACACCGAACCTTATACGATTTTATTATATCACGGCGTTTTCATTGTGTCAATATTATAAATAAATAATTTCGAAAAAATACGCGGAGGCGTTTTTTGCCTCCGCGTTAGTGTTTAGGAATTAAAGTCTGTCGCTTATATGCCGGTATAACGGCGTCAGCCGCCCAACTCCGCAAAGAACTTGTTGAGCTTATCGACGCGCTTCTGAGCCTTCTTCTCGTTTTTGGCGTAATACGAGGCGAAATCACCTTTGAAATCCGGTCTTACCATCTTCATCAGAGTCCAGGCAAAGCCGTCGTAATCCGAGTAGATATATGAAAAGTCAAGAATGATCGTTCTGCCGACGATATCCAGCATTTCGGCGGAGTCAGCGTCATAGCTGTATTTGTTTTTGAGGGCGATTTCAAAGAACGCGGGGCGCACCAGCCGCCATCCCTCTGCGGACATTGCCTCAATCATACATCCGACGAATTCCGGGTCGTCGATGGATATCGGCACCGCTACGGGGCGGTCGGTCGAGCCGGAGATATAATCTTCCTGATGCTCGTCGTATTTCGGGATCGGAACCATACCGTATTCGATCTCGGAGTCGCGCAGATAGGTGGTGCAAACGCCGAGGCGGGCGTAATGGAAGACCGAAAGCTCTTCGGTGAAAAGCTTGCTTGAGTTCCGCTCGCCGGATGCGTAGATTCCGCCGGGGCTTTCTTTAAGCAGTTTGGTAATCTTATCCATAAGATTTATCGTCCGCTCGTTATTGATGTCTATATAGAGCATCCCGTCGGCATCCTCTTTTATGGGGGTGATACCGAACGATTCAAGCAGCGCGTACGGATCGGTGCAAACCCAGCCGTATAAGTCATAAAAGTCGCGCTCGCCGTTGCCGTTTACATCCGAATAGATGTCTTTTGTCATCGAAATAAATTCATCAAGCGTCCAGACGCCGCTGCGCACCTTGTCGTAAGGCATTTCGAGTCCCCAGGACTGAGCAAGCGGTTTGTTGATATAGAAAATCCTCGTCGCATGAAGGTTCTCATATGTCATAAAGTTGGATATCAACACCATTGATTTTCCGACCGTCAATGAATCTACCGAATACTTGGGCCACCACGGTTTGTCGTAATCAAGATACGGAAGGGTGTTTACATCAATATAGAAATTTTCAAGCGTTGCGTTAGCCAGCTCCAGGTCGTGACCGGATACCGCCTCGCAGGAGTTATCTCCCGCCTGAATCGATTTTTTAATCGAACTGAGATAACTGTCTCCCAAAACCAAAGCCTCAAGCGAGACGTTGAAGCGCTCCTCGACTCTCCGGTTAGCTTCGTAAACCGCGTCGTTTACCACGTCGCCGGTTTCTTCCTCAACCATGCACTGAACACGGTATTCTTCCGCCTGGAAGACCATCCTGAAGCTTTTTCCGCCGAAATCAAGGTCGTCCGGAAGGTTGTCGGGAATATCGGTGGATTCCGCTTCCGTCTCGGCGGCGGTCGTTTCCCGAAGCGAGGCGGTTGTGTCTGCCGGAGCCTTCTCTCCGCCGCAGGAAATTACAAAGGAAGCAAGCATCAGAGCAGCAAGCGCTGCCGACAGTATTCTGAGATAAATTTTCGATTTTTCCATATCTGCAACCTCATGTTGTCTTGAATTCAGATTGTATAGCCTGGCAAAAAGTTTAACCGACTATTTCTCAAAAATATTATACATGACTTCGAGAATTTTGTCAAGGATATTAACAACTCATTATACGGCTGAGTCTGCAAGTGTTTTTTCTTAAAACCCCATCGCTTTCAGCCAACTGACCGAAAGTCCCGCCCACTGAGCGACTTCCGGATGCTCCGGGGCGAGACCGAGGCCGTGGTGGCCGTAAGGGAAGACGTGCAGCTCGAAGGGAATCTGCTTCTTTCTCAGCGAAAGAGCCATGTTGAGCGAGTTTTCGACCGGAACCGCGGCGTCTTCCGCCGTATGCCACATAAACACCGGCGGGTTGTCGTCCCGGACGGCTTCTTCTCCGGAGAGCGACTTTACAAGCGCCGGATCGGCGGGATTGCCTAAAAGATTATCCCGGCTGCCCTGATGGGTGTATTCGCCGAGGCTTATCACTGCGTAGCAGAGGATGCCGGCGTCTGGGCGGCAGGAAACTTTGTCGATATCGTCGCCGCAGTCAAGACCGCGGTCGTATTGCGTCACAGCCATAGTCGCAAGATGCCCGCCGGCAGAAAAGCCGAGGACGGCAATCTTTTCGGGGTCGATATTGAACTCATCGGCGCGGGCGCGGACAAGTCTTACCGCCCGCTGAACGTCATACAGCGGAGCCGGGTAACGGTAAGGGCTGACGCGATAGTTTAAAACAAAGCTGTTTATTCCGGCTTCGTTATACATTTTCGATATCGGCATGCCTTCGTGATCGGCGCGCACAGCGTATCCGCCGCCGGGCAGGACGATGACGCAGCCGGTTTTTTTGCCGTAATCCGGCAGAAGATAAGGGGTAAGCGTCGGTTCCGGCTGACCTTTCTTTTCGTCATAAAGCGGGGTTCCGTTTTTCCATAATTTAATATCCATTTCTAACTCCTCAACAAAATACCTTTCATTTTATTATAATATCATAGGTACAAGCCTTTATAATTATACCATACGCCGAAGCCATTGTAAACAAAGCAAACCCAACTTTTCAATTTTTTTATTCGGTATTGCATTCGCAGGGGATAAATGGTATAATATATAGAAATCGCCATTGAAATAAATCATATATAATAAAGGAAAACAAAAGATGCCGATTAAAATCCCCTCCGGGCTGCCGGCAAGACAGATACTGGAAGATGAAAATATATTCGTCATGGACGAATACCGCGCTCTGCATCAGGATATCCGTCCGCTGCGCATAGCTATCCTCAACCTTATGCCGACGAAGATTGCGACCGAAACTCAGCTGATAAGGCTGCTCTCCAACACCTCGCTTCAGCTTGAGCTGACACTTTTGGGCACCGCATCCCATAAATCAAGAAACACCAGTCCCGAGCATATGGCAACCTTTTACAAGAATTTCTACGACGTTCGGGAGGAAAAATTCGACGGACTTATCATTACAGGCGCGCCGGTCGAGGAGATGCCTTACGAAGATGTCGACTACTGGCCGGAACTCTGCGAGATAATGAGTTGGTCGGAAACCAATGTCTTCTCGGTCTTTTATATCTGCTGGGCGGCTCAGGCGGCGATGTACTACCATTACGGAGTGCCAAAAGTACAGATGGCGTCCAAGATATTCGGCGTCTTTTCCCACAAGGTCGAGCTTCCGCGCCATCCGCTCGTCCGAGGCTTCGACGAGAAATTCTACGCTCCCCATTCAAGACATACCGAAGTGCTGCGGGAGGACATCGAAAAAGTCGACGCTCTGCAAATCGTATCTTCATCCTCTACCGCCGGCCCTTATATCATCGCGGACGACGAAAAACGCCGCTTTTTTGTCACCGGTCACAGCGAATACGACTCAGACACCCTCGCCCGCGAATATTTTCGCGACCGCGACAAAGGGCTTGACATCGCCCTTCCGTACAACTACTTCCCCGGCGGCGATACCGCCGCATCCCCGCGCAATATCTGGCGCTCGCACGCGCATCTGCTTTACTCCAACTGGCTGAACCATTTCGTATATCAGCTGACTCCTTACGATATCAGCGAGATCTGAGCCTCGACCTTAAAGAAAAACGGAGCTTTTTATGGTATTTTCAAGTCTTGAATTTCTCTTTCTGTATCTGCCGGTAACCCTGCTTTTATATTACGCCGTTCCGCATAAATACCTGAAGTGGCGCAACTTTGTCCTTTTTGTCGTATCCCTCGTCTTTTACGGCTGGGGAGAGCCGATATATGTCTTCCTGATGGTCTTTACCATCGCGGTGAACTATTTCTGCGGCTGGCTGCTCGATATACGGATGAAAAAGGGCGACCGGGCGGGGGCGAAAAAATGGATGATTATGTCCGTCGTCGTCTCCCTCGGGATATTGGCTTTCTTTAAATATTACAACTTCTTTGTCGAGAACCTCCGGCTGATTCCGGCGCTTTCAACGCTTCCGATGATAGAAGTGACTCTGCCGATCGGTATCAGCTTTTACACCTTCCAGTCGATGAGCTACACCCTCGACCTTTATATGGACAACGCCAAGGTTCAGACAAACTTTGTCTCTTTCGGCACCTACGTCACCCTCTTCCCGCAGCTGATCGCCGGACCCATCGTCCGCTACCAGGACGTCGACGATATGCTCCGCGAAAGGAACGAGAACACAGCCGAATTCGCATCCGGCGTCCGCACCTTTATGGCGGGGCTTGGAAAGAAAATCCTCTTTGCAAACACCTCGGGACAGCTCTGGGAGACGCTGCGGGCGACTCCCGCGTCGGAACAGACGGTTTTGGGCGCCTGGCTCGGAATAATCTTCTACACTTTCCAGATATATTTCGACTTTTCCGGATATTCGGACATGGCTATCGGTCTGGGCAAGATGTTCGGCTTTACCTTCCTTGAAAACTTTAACTATCCTTATATAGCGAAGTCGATTACCGATTTCTGGCGGCGCTGGCATATGTCCCTTTCGACCTGGTTCCGCGAGTATGTCTATTTCCCGCTCGGCGGCAGCCGCAAAGGGGAGTTTAACACTTACAGAAACCTGTTTATTGTCTGGTTTTTAACCGGATTCTGGCACGGCGCTTCCTGGAACTACATTCTCTGGGGGCTTTTCTACTTCATTGTACTTGTGATTGAAAAAGTGTTCCTCGCAAAAGTGATGGAGAAATGGCCGGCCTGGCTCTGCCATGTATATACCCTCTTTGTCGTCGTGATTGGCTGGCTGCTGTTTGTCTCGGAAGACATGAGCGCCGGAATAGTATACCTTAAAGCGATGTTCGGCGGATCCGCAGGCGGAATTATTTCGCAAAGCGCGCTGTATGACCTTGTCCGGAACCTGCCCTTCATTTTGATTTTAGGCGTCGCGTCTACGCCCGCCCCGAAAAAGCTGTTCTATCAGCTTTACGAAAAACACAAATGGTGGAGATATGTGACCGCCGTCGGCTGCGCGCTGCTGCTCGTCCTCTGCACCGGGTATCTGGTCGACTCCAGTTTCAATCCTTTCCTTTATTTCAGATTCTGAATATTCAATAGCTCCTAAAAACGCTCCCGCTTCGGGGGCGTTTTCTACTCGCCGGCAAGCGGTTGACTTTTTTGAGAAGATTTAAAAAAATTCACATCTTCGTCATCATGTTTTCGCACGTTGTGATATAATTGAAATGCGGTTTGTTTTAATGCCAATAAACTCGGTGTTTTGCCATAATTAAAAAAGAGGTGTGGAATGAAAAAAGGATTTTTTATCAGAGCGACAGCGTTAACATTTGCATTATTTATGCTGCTTTTTGCGACTTTGACCGCCTGCGGAGATGCAGAGCCGGATAACAAGCTCGCCGAAAATACCACCGCGAATACCGCCGATGAAGCGGCGGAGGTGACCACGACCGAGGCTGTCGATGAAAACATCCCGGCCGGCCTCAATTTCGGCGGGGAAACGATTAACTTCTGGTATTCTACGGTTTCCGGCAGCGCCTCGGAAACATACTACGACATGGCGGGCGATCAGGAGGGCGACATCGTCGACGACGCGATCTACAAGAGAAACATAGCCGTTGAAAAGCAGCTCAATTTAAATCTGAACCTTTTCAATTCAAAAACCGGAGCCGCCGATAACGGAACCGCCGTAAGCAAACTGATATTGTCCGGTTCAAACGAATACGATCTTTTCAGCGGAATTCAGTGGAACATGATGAATCACGTTCGCGAAGGATTGTTCTATAATATGATCGACGCGCCGTATATCAACATCGAGGAGCCGTGGTGGGCGAAAAGCTACATAACAAACGCGAATATATTAAACAACAAACGTTTCGTTTTATGCGGCGACTACAACATCAACCTCATCAGATGCGCCGGCTGTATGTTCTTCAACAAGAATCTTTACGAAAGCTATTTCGGCGACCCGACGGAGATGTATCAGCTTGCTCTCGACGGAGGCTGGACGTTCGACAAGCTTATCGAAAACTCCGCCGTCGCATACTCGGATCTGAACGGCGATACGAAAGTCGACGTTAATGATCAGTTCGGTCTTTTAACTTACTACGGCAACAACATGGACGTTCTGTTTTACGCCGGCGGCGGTAAAGCAACCGAAAAGGACGAGAACGGCTATCCGGTCATCGTCAGCGATAACGAGTTAAATGTCCTGGTCATGGAAAAGGTATATCAGCTCGTCTATGAAAGCGAAGGGGTTTACCTTAACAAGAACGACCCGTCGGAAAACAACGCCAATTTCAGCGCCGGAAAGGCTGTCTATCTTACCGGTTTTCTGTATTCGTCGGAATTTCTGCGGGATATGAAAGACGATTACGGAATACTCCCGTCGCCGAAACTCACCGAAGAACAGAGCCGATATTACGAGCTTGTACACGATATCGTCGAGCTCCAGTTCGTTCCCAGCACAATACAGAAGCTGGACGCCGTTTCCGCCGTGCTTGAGCTTCTGGCGTTCGAGGGACACAGAACGGTCATGCCGGCGTACTACGAAATCGCGCTTAAAACAAAATATGCCAGAGACAATATTTCGATACAGCTTGTCGACCTGATACACGATTCGGTTATGACAGACACCGCGTATATCTATATGGATGATTTCAGCCATCTGGGATATGTCGGACGCGGGATGATCATATCCAAAAAGAATAATTACATGTCTCATATCGCTTCAAATTTAAAATCCGCCCAAAAGAAGCTTGAAAAGCTTATCGCGACGTTCGAAGATCTTTGATTTAACTCGTTTTTCGGCTTCTTATCAGCGCAGCTGTTGAATTGCCGATGAAAAACCGCTCTGTTTTTCCCTTTGTCCTGTGGGACGGAAAAAAGAGCGGTTTTTTTATTTTCAGTTTTCAGAATAAGCTTTGGCTGCGGCGCCGGAAGGCGTTATCAAAACGGGAATCAGCCCTCGTCGGAAATCGCCTTTGCCTCTATAACGTCCGCGGCGTGTTTTACGTATTTCTCATGCGCGTCCTTCATCAGCTCGATAATCCCCTTGTCGCAGAGGGCGGCAAGGTTCGGATCGACCGGAATGCGGTCAAGCACTTCAAGGTCGAACTCCGCCGCGACTTCTTCGACGCGGGAGGAACCGAAAATCTCAATTTTCTCGCCGCATTTGGGACATAGCGCGTAGCTGTAGTTTTCAATAATTCCCAACACCGGAACATTCATAATCTCGGCCATCTTGACCGCTTTTGAAACTATCATCGAAACGAGTTCCTGGGGACTGGTGACGATGATAACGCCGTTTACCGGAATTGACTGGAAAACCGTCAGCGGAACGTCGCCGGTTCCCGGCGGCATATCGATAAACATAAAGTCGACGTCGTTCCAGATAACGTCGGTCCAGAACTGCTTGACCGTTCCGGCTATAATAGGTCCTCTCCAGATTACCGGCGTTTTTTCGTCGGGAAGGAGGAGGTTGACGCTCATCACTTCGATGCCGGTTTTGGTAGTCGGCGGGAACATTCCGTCGTCGTTGCCCTGAACATTACCGGACGGAAGCCCGAATATCTTCGGGATAGATGGGCCGGTTATGTCGGCGTCCATTATTGCGGTGTTGTAGCCGCGGCGGCGGATCGCAGTCGCGAGCATTGATGTGACAAGAGACTTGCCGACGCCTCCCTTGCCCGAAACCACCGCTATGACGTTCCTGACGCTGGAGAGATGATTGAGCGGAGCTTGCATCAGCTCTGCGGTTGTCTTTTTCTCTCCGCTTTGCGCGGCGGTGCGAGAAGGGCAATTTAGCGAACATGAGGAGCAGTCGTGCGCGCAGTCTTCTTCCGGCTGCTGCTGTTCCGTGTATTTTTCTTCTGCCATTGAATTCACCTGTATTTTGATTTTATTTTTTCGACAATATATTATATCAAAAAAATATTAATTTGTCATGGCGATTTGTTACGATTCCTTTAACCGTGTTGTGAATTCGGCCGCTCGCAAGCAGCTTCACATGTTACAAACATTAATTTTCAACGAATAAAGCAAAAACGCTTGCGTTATCCGATTGACAATATCATTTAAATGTAGTATAATGTTTAATTGAAAACATATAAATCCCGATTATAAAAAACCCGGAGCATAAAAAATGACCGCCGAAATACTTAAAAAAATCAGAGACGCCGAAAGCGAGGCTTCGGCGATAAAAGCCGACTCGGCTGCCCGCGCAAGAGCTCTCCGTTCCGATGCGGAAGCTGCCGGAAAAAAACTGCTTGAAGAAACGAAGTCTAAATCAATGCAGGAACGCGAGCGTGTTATCGCCGAGGCGGCATCCGAATCCGACGCCCGCCGCAGAGCTCTCCGTACCGCCGCCTCTTATGAAATCAAAGATTTATCCGAAAAGGCGAAGGAGAGGATGAACGACGCCGCGGCTGAGATAATAAAGGAGCTTTTCGCCTCATGTCAATAAGCCGGATGATGAAGCTTTCGCTGGTGTCGGCGGACAGCGGAGCGGAAGACATAATTAAAAAACTTACCTGGCTGCGATGCGCTCATATAACGCGGACATCCGCCGATGAAGAGAACCCGGATCAGGCAGCCGACGCGGAAAACCGCCGGCTGATATACGAGCGCGACGCTACGGCTTTAAACACGGCGCTTATGGGACTGAGAAACTACCGCGAAGACAAAGCCGGTCTTTTCGGCCGCCCGATAAAAGCCACCCGCGCCGACCTCGACGTCGATAGCGAGCGTTACGGCAAAGCCGTCGGTTATTCCGCCGATTACGCGGCGCTGCGCGCGAGGGAAGCGGAAATTTCAGCCGAAAGAACCCGGCTGCGCCAACAGATCGAAAGCCTGAAGCCATGGCAAAACTTCGACGTTTCTCTCGACTCACGCGGCACGGCTCTTACCGAGCTGACTTTGGGAGTGCTGCCGCCGTCGTCGGATATCGATGTCATCTCCGCCGAAATTGCCGCCGGGTGCGACAGCGAATTTGCGCTGCTGCCGGTATCCCGGGAGCCGGGCGGTGTTTACGTCTCGGTCATCACGATGAAAGACGGCGGTCTTGCCGTTACCGACGAGCTGACCCGACGCGGATTTGCGAAATTGGAATTTTCCTCGCTGCTGGCGGATATCAATACGCAGGACGGAGAAAATAATCTCCCGTCGCTCATCACCGACCGGGCAAAAGCCGCGCTTGAAGCGCTTGACGAAGAGGAAGAGTCATTATCCGACAAATTTAAAGCGCTCGCCGCTCATTGCCGCGAGATGGAGCTTGCGTACGACGCGGCGATGACCCGCGCGGCCGAATGCGCGTCGGAAAAGTTAGTGCTTAAAACCGAAAAAACCACCGTAGTTACCGCCTGGGTGCCTTATCTTGCCGTACCGGCGGTAAAAGCCGGGCTTGACTCCGACCCCGCCGTATGGTATACGCTGAGCGACCCTTCCGAAGATGACAATGTGCCGGTAAAGCTTTTGAATCAGCCGGCCGTAAAGCCGTTTGAAAGCGTTGTCGGACTGTATTCGCTCCCCGCGTACGGCAGCTTCGACCCGACGTTTATCATGTCGATTTTCTTCTTCGTGATCTTCGGATTTATGCTGGGAGACGTACTGTACGGGCTTCTGCTTACCGTCGGATGCCTTATAATGCTCAAACTGCTGAACATTTCTGCGGGAGTGAAAAATTTAGTCAAGCTCTTTGCCATCTGCGGGGTGTCGTCCATTATCTGCGGGGTGCTTTTCGGCTCCTACTTCGGCGATCTGCCGCAGCAGCTGATGAAAAACATGTTCGGCGCAGACATCGGGGGTACTCACCTGTGGTTTGACATGGTAAATGATCCGATCCTCTTCCTTATCGTCTCGATGGCTATCGGAGTAATCCATATCATGACCGGCATGGGCATAAAGATATATATGTCGGCAAAGGAAGGACGGCTGCTTGACGGTATTCTTGACGTCGTGCCGTGGTATGTCTTCTTTGTCGGACTCGGTCTTTTAGGCGCCTCATCGGCGTTCGGGATTTCCTCAGCGCCCGGAAAAGCGGTGGCAGGCGCGGGAGCGGTCTTTTTGATACTCACGCAGGGGCGCGGGGAAAAGAACCCGATAATGAAAGTCCTCAAAGGCGTAATGAGCCTTTACGATACCGTATCTTACATCTCCGACCTGCTTTCCTATTCGAGGATAATGGCGCTGGGGCTTGCCTCCGCCGTTATAGCGCAAGTCGTAAACCTTTTCGGAACGATGGGCGGAAACACCGTCGTCGGGTGGCTGATGTTTTTGCTGATAATCCCGCTGGGGCACGTCGTTAACCTTGTAATCAACCTGCTCGGCACCTTCGTTCACGACTCGCGTCTGCAATACATCGAATTCTTCGGCAAGTTCTACGAAGACGGCGGAACTCCTTTCGTCCCCGCCGCTCCGGTGACCAAATATACCGAGATCACCGAATAAACCGTCAAAAAATAATAAAATATAAATCATCCTATCGGAGGAATTTTCTCATGGAAATCACCACCTTCAGTCAGTTTATCACAACGATATTCACCGGCTACAACCTCGCCATTTTCGGCGCCTTCGTCGCGGCGGCTTTCGCCGGATGGGGCTCCGCAAAAGCGGTCGGAATGGTCGGACAGGCCGCTTCCGGGCTGCTCTCCGAAGACCCGACCCAGTTCGGTAAAACCCTCATCCTCCAGGCTCTTCCCGGCACACAGGGAATATACGGTCTTATAACCGCTTTCCTTATTATGGCAAAAGCCGGCACTCTCGGCACCCCCATTGATCTTACCCTCGCTCAGGGCGGATATCTTTTTATCGCGGCGCTGCCTATTGCCGTTGTCGGCTATTTCTCCGCCATCCATCAGGCAAAGGTTGCCTGCTCGGGCATTTCTCTCATCGCAAAGCAGAAGAACGAGATCGGTAAAGCGATAACCGCCGCCGCTCTTGTCGAGACATACGCGATTTTTGCCCTGCTCGTCTCCCTTTTGATGATAATCTTCCTCAAGGTCTGATTTATAAATGGAAGGCATTGAAAAGATAACCGGACGAATCTTATCCGACGCGCGCGCCGAGGCCGACGCAATATTGACGGCTGCCAAAGCCGACGCGGACAGCCTCGCTGAAAGCTATAAAGCTCAGGCGGAAGCGCTGCGCTCCCGCTCCGAAGCGGAAGCGCAGTCGGAGTGCGAAGCGATGCTCGCAAGAGTCGACTCCTCCGGCTCCAATGTCCGGCGAAACATGATACTTGAGGAGAAAAACCGGCTGCTCGACGAAGCTTTCGCTCTGGCGCTTGAAAAGCTGCCGTCCGACCCCGGTTACCCCGATTTTTTAGAAAAGCTGCTTGCTGCCGCGATAAAATCAAATGTCGACCGCGAAAACGCGGCGGTCATAGCCGACCCGGATTTTGTTCTGACCGATGAATACGAAGTCAGATTCGCTCCCGCCGACGCGGCGCTTTCCGATATGCTTCTTGAAGCCGGCCGCAAAACCGCTTCGGACTGCGGCAAAACGCTTATCCGCGGCGCCGATGCCGATGAAATAAACAACGGTTTCATTCTCCGCTGCGGTCAGGTGCTTACAAACTGTTCCGCGGAAAAACTGATTGAGCAGCTTCGTCCTTCGGCGGAAGCCGGCGCCGTCTCGCTGCTTTTCGGTGATATGTGATGAAAACGGCTAAAAAAGTCCGGCCGGAAGACTTTCTCTACGCCTCCGCCCGCTCAAGGAAGCTTGAAACCCGCCTTTCCGGGCGGGAAGGCAGCTATCGCTTATGCGACGCAAGAGATGCGGAGGAGGTTCGTCGGGGCATATCTGAATACGCGCAAGGCTTCGGCGTCGCGGCGGAACTGCCGCCCGACGAGGCTTTGGATGCGATTTTAGGACAGACTTATAAAGATATCGCCGAGATGTCGGGAGCTTCCGGCAACGAAAAAGCCTTTGACATCTTCCGCTATCCTTACGACTGTCACAACATAAAATACGCGCTGAAGTGCTTCATCCGCAGCCGGACGCTTGAAAACACCCTCGCCGGAATGTATGATTTCGCGACCGTCTCCCCGCTTGACGTTTACGAAGCGATTCAGTCGGAGGATTATTCGGCTTTGCCGAAAAATATGGCGAAGGCGGCGGAAACCTCCCGCGCCGAATACAGCCGTCTGCGCGACCCGAAACTGATCGACCTCGCCCTTGACCGCGCCCTTTACGCCGATATGCTGGAGCTTGCAGGCAAAAGCGGAGTTCATGCGTTTTCCGAAGCCGTTAGGCTTAAGATCGATCTTACCAATATTCTTACCGCGCTGCGTATACTGCGCATGAACGCCGGCGGCAGACTGTTGAACGACGCCCTGATTGAAGGCGGTACGCTTAAAACCGAGCGATTCACCGAGCCTTCAAGCGAGGAGGAACTTTGGGAAAGCCTGCGAAAGACCGAATTCCGAAGCATCCGTGACGCCTGCGGCGACGATTTTAGCTTTGAATCGATAGAGCGCGCGGCCGACGATTATTATCTGAGCCTGTTTTCAAAGACAAAATACCTGGCTTACGGTCCCGAAGTTCCTGCGGCTTATCTCAGCTTTGTCGAATACGAGGCAAAGAACCTCCGGATAATCTACGCCGGCAAGAACGGCGGAGTTGACAGCCGCGAGCTGCGGCGACGGCTGCGCGCGTGGTGGCAGTAAGGAGACATTATGCAGGAAAACAAAAGTCATGCACCAACTCCGAGGGGCATCGCCGTAATAGGCGACCTTGATTCAATTATCGGATTTATGGCAGTCGGTTTTGACGTCCGTGAGTGCTCCTCGGCCGAGGAGGCGCGCGAGGCGCTTCTTGACTGCGCCAAAAGCTGCGCCATTATATTCATATCCGAAAAATACGCCCGTCAAATTGAAGATACTCTTAATAGCTTCAGCAGCAGTCCCTTCCCGGCGGTAATCCCGCTTCCGACAGAATCGGACGGGGACGGATGGTCTGCCGACAGACTGAAAAGGATTGTCGAAAAGGCGGTCGGCTCAAATATCATCTGAACCGCAGAATTTGATGCGGCAAACATAAGACTTTTTAGGGCGGCGCGTTTTTTCCGCCGTCCGCATATAAAAATCCTGTCCGGTCCGAGTCCGGACATGAAAGGAAAACCAAACTATGGTCACAGGCAAGATCCTCAAGGTTTCCGGGCCTCTTGTAGTAGCCGAGGGAATGCGCGATGCGAATATGTTCGACGTCGTCCGCGTCGGCCGGCAGAGGCTTATCGGCGAAATCATCGAAATGCACGGAGACCGCGCCTCAATCCAGGTCTATGAGGAGACCGCCGGACTCGGCCGCGGCGACGAAGTGGTGTCAACCGGCGCCCCGCTTTCCGTCGAGCTCGGTCCCGGAATGGTCACCAATATTTTCGACGGAATTCAGCGCCCGCTTGCAAAAATCTATGAGATGGCGGGGCCGAACATCCCGCGCGGCATCGACGTTCCCGCCCTCGACCGCAAAAAGAAGTGGGGATTTACCCCGACGGTAAAACCGGGAGATAAACTTATCGGCGGCGACATCATCGGCGAAGTTCGGGAAACCGAGGTAGTTACTCTCAAGATAATGCTCCCGCCGAACATCTCCGGCGAGATTGTCGATATCAGCGCCGGTGAGTTCACCGTTACCGAAGTTATAGGTCATGTAAAGACCGACGGCGGCGATATAGTCGACCTTACTCTGCTCCAGAAATGGCCGGTGCGTTTTGCCCGTCCGTATATCGAAAAGCTGCCTCCGAATGAGCTTCTGGTAACCGGTCAGCGGAACGTCGACGCGATTTTCCCGATAGCCAAGGGCGGAACCGCCTGCATCCCGGGTCCTTTCGGCTCGGGAAAGACAGTCGTTCAGCATCAGCTTGCCAAGTGGTCGGCGGTTGACATCGTAGTATATGTCGGCTGCGGCGAGCGCGGCAACGAGATGACCGACGTTTTGAACGAATTCCCGACGCTTAAAGACCCGCGCTCCGGCCACTCGCTGATGAAGCGTACCGTTCTTGTCGCAAACACATCCGACATGCCGGTCGCGGCGCGCGAGGCGTCTATCTACACAGGTATCACGATAGCTGAATTTTACCGCGACATGGGCTACGACGTCGCTATTATCGCCGACTCAACCTCCCGTTGGGCGGAGGCGCTGCGCGAAATGTCGGGACGACTTGAAGAAATGCCGGGCGAGGAAGGCTTCCCCGCTTACCTCACCTCCCGTCTTGCGCAGTTCTACGAGCGCGCGGGAGCGGTCATCTGCCAAGGTTCCGACAGAAGAACCGGTTCACTTTCTGCAATCGGAGCCGTTTCCCCTCAGGGCGGCGACCTTTCCGAGCCGGTAACTCAGGCGACATTGCGTATCGTAAAAGTCTTCTGGGGACTTGACTCGGCGCTGGCATACCGGCGACACTTCCCGGCTATTAACTGGCTGCGCTCCTACTCGCTTTACAAAGACAGACTTGAGCCGTGGTATCTCTCGAATTTGGGTCAGGACTGGATAGACAAGATGGCGGAGACTCTCCGCATCCTCCAGATCGAAGCTGAGCTTGACGAGATTGTCAAGTTAGTCGGAATCGACGCGCTGTCGAGCGACGACCGGCTTATAATGGAGACGGCAAGGTCTATCCGCGAGGACTTCCTGCAGCAGGACAGCTTCGACCCGGAGGACAGCTACTGTTCCCTCAAAAAGCAGTATGCGCTGATTAAATTGGTGCTGTCTTTCCACGACAAGGCGAAAGCCGCCGTCGATGCGGGAGCCGACCTTGAAAAAGTCGTAACTCTGCCGGTCCGCGAGAAAATCGGCCGCGCCAAAACCTTAAGCACTTTCGAAACCGATTATCCGGCGATTTCGGCCGAGCTTGATTCCGAGCTTGAAGCGCTTGTCGCCGAAGCAAGATAAGGGGGACGTTATAAATGATAAGAGAATACAAGACAATAGAAGAAGTCGCCGGTCCCCTTATGCTGGTAAAACAGGTCGAGAACGTCAAATATGACGAACTCGGCGAAATTGAGCTGCCGGGCGGCGATATCCGCCGCTGCCGCGTGCTTGAAGTCAACGGCGCCGACGTGCTGGTTCAGCTTTTCGAATCTCCCGCCGGCATCAATATCGCGCAGTCGAAGGTGCGCTTTACCGGCCACGGAATTCAGCTCGGCGTCTCCGAAGATATGCTCGGCCGCGTTTTCAGCGGCATGGGAGAGCCGATAGACGGCGGTCCGAGAATACTGCCGGAAAAGACGCTCGACATCTCCGGCACGCCGATCAACCCCGCGGCGAGAAAATATCCCTCCGAGTTTATCCAGACGGGAATTTCCGCGATAGACGGACTCAACACCCTCGTCAGAGGTCAGAAACTGCCTATCTTCTCGGCGTCCGGTCTGCCGCACGCCAACCTCGCGGCGCAGATTGCGCGCCAGGCGAAAGTTATCAGCGAAACCGGCGCTGACGACGCCAAGTTCGCCGTTGTTTTCGCCGCCATCGGAATTACCTTTGAAGAAGCCGATTTCTTCATCTCCGACTTCAAAAAGACCGGCGCCATCGACCGCACCGTTCTGTTTATAAATTTAGCGTCCGACGCTGCGATAGAGCGCATCGAGACGCCGCGTATGGCGCTTACCGCCGCCGAATATCTGGCGTTTGAAAAGCAGATGCACGTTCTTGTCATCCTGACGGACATCACCAACTACGCCGAGGCGCTTCGCGAAGTTTCCGCCGCGCGCAAGGAAGTCCCCTCCCGCCGCGGATATCCGGGATATCTTTACACCGACCTCGCGACGATGTACGAGCGCGCCGGCAGAACGAAGGAGAGCGACGGCAGTATCACGCTGATACCGATTCTGACGATGCCGGAAGACGACAAGACCCATCCGATCCCCGACCTTACCGGCTACATCACCGAAGGACAGATTATCCTCTCCCGCGAGCTTCACCGCAAGAATATAACGCCGCCGATAGACGTTCTGCCCTCCCTCTCCCGTCTAAAAGACAAGGGAATAGGCGAAGGCAAGACTCGCGACGACCACAAGAACATCATGAACCAGCTTTTCGCCAACTACGCCCGCGGCAAGGAAGCGAAAGAGCTTATGGTAGTTTTAGGCGAAGCGGCGCTGACCCCGACCGACCGGCTTTACGCAGAATTCGCCGACAGGTTCGAAGAGAAATATGTAAATCAGGGCTTCCACGAAAACCGCAGCATCGACCGCACCCTCGATATCGGCTGGGAGCTGCTGACCATCTTCCCGAAATCCGAACTAAAGCGTATCAGACCGGAACTTATCGAGAAATACTGGCCTTATAATGACGACGGCACACCCCGCCGCGAACTCGCCGCAAGATAAGCAAAGAATATAACCGAGGTAAACCCATATGGCAGAGATTCAAGTCAATCCGACGAGGATGGAGCTTAACAATCTCAAGCGCCGGCTGACGACCGCCCGCAGAGGACACAGCCTTTTAAAAGACAAGCGCGATGAGATGATGAGGCAGTTCCTCGAGCTTATCCGCGAGGTACGCCAGCTCCGCGCAAAAATCGACGAGACGATGAAATCGGTCTCCGACGGATTTGCCGCGGCTTCGGCGGTTATGAGTCCGAAGGCAATGCAGGCGGCGCTTATGCTGCCCGGCCGAGAGGGAACTCTGAAAATCGATTCAAAACAGATACTCAATGTCGCCGTTCCGGTGTTTGACTTTCACGCAGCCGTTGCAGGCGGCGCCGACAGCGAAAACGGAGACACGGCCGGCTTGAGCTACGGCTTCGCCTTCACCAGCGGCTCTCTCGACGCAGCCGTCAAAAGGCTTACCGACATGCTGCCCGACCTTGTCCGCCTCGCCGAGCTTGAAAAATCAACTCAGCTTTTAGCCGACGAGATCGAGCGCACCCGCCGCCGCGTCAACGCCCTTGAATACATCATGATTCCCCGCTACGAAGAGACTATCCGCAGCATCGTTATGAAGCTTGAAGAAAACGAGCGCGGAAATCTGACGCGGCAGATGAAAGTCAAGGATATGATAGCGGAAAAGGCGATTCTTGAGCGCAGGAAGGCGAACAGTTTCGCGGGTGAGTGAATAATAATCGAAAAACCGGTATATCTGAAAAAACACATCAGATATGCCGGTTTTTTTATAAATTTCGTGTCATATGTTGAATATTCTCTTTCGGTCTGATATAATAACCGTAAAGATATATCTAAACAAACAACAGGGGGCAAGCCATGAAAAAATACCGCATAGGTCTTATCGGCGTCGGAGGGATAATGAACGGCGCCCATATCCCCGAATATCTGTGGGACGAAAACTGCGAGATTACCGCTATCGCCGACATAAGCGAATCGACGCTTGAAAGAACCGGAAATCGGCTGAATCTTCCGCCGGAAAGAAGATTTAAAAGCCATCGGGAGCTTCTGCGCTCCGGGCTTGTCGATGCGGTTGATATCGCAACGTCAAACGACGCTCATGTCCCGATTGCGCTGGAGGCTCTTGACCGGGGCTTTCCCGTCAGCGTCGAAAAGCCGATCGGAATCAATTTCCGAGAATCGCTTGAGCTCGAGCGGAAATCGCAAGAGACCGGACTTCCGGTATTTGTCTGTTTTTCCTGGAGATACAGGGCTCTGCCGAGATACATGAAATATCTCGTCGACAGCGGGGAGATCGGAAAACTTTATCATATCTACTTTAAAAACATCAAGGACAGCGGCCTTTGGGAAGGAAGGCGGCTGGAATGGAGGTTCCAAAAAGAACGCGCCGGCTCCGGCGTGCTTTGCGATCTGGGGTCGCATCTGTTCGACCTTGTAAGATTTTTCGGAGAGGAATTCGAAAGCGTCTTCTGCGACATGGGAACCGTTGTCAAACGCAGGCAGAAAATCGATTCCGACGAGTGGGGCGACGTTACCACCGACGACTGGAGCAACGTGATTTGCAGGCTCAAAAGCGGAATCAACGCCACGGTGACCCTCTCAAGATGCGCGACGAACGAAAAAGATACCATCGAACTCTATCTTATCGGGGAAAAAGGTTCTCTCAAGTTTGTCTATGAAAACGGCCGGCAGAAGCTTTTAAAATGCGTCGGCGAAGACAGGATCGACAACACCTTCCGCGAAGTTTCGGTTCCCGATGATTTCAAAGCCGGAAGCCAAAGCTCGGCGTATATACGGCTTCTTGGAGGAATTTCCGACAGTTATACCGCCGTTATAAGCGACGGCATAAAAAGCCAGGCGGCGGTCGACGCCGCGATAAAGTCATACGAGACCGGACGCCGCGTAAGCATTGATGAGCTTTATCGGGAAAGTTTATAGAATACAAATATTACCGGATGAGCGCCGCATTTCAAATCAGAATCGGATTTCCCGATAAAATTGACACTTAACAACAGAAAAAAGCGAAAAAAGGACGCCTTGGCGCGTCCTTTTTTATATTACCGCCATAAATATTATCGTAAGTTTTTTCAAAAAAACATATCTGAAATGATAAAAATATATTGTAATTTGCCGAAAGAAAGAGTATAATTAATTATACGCTATTAATAAAAAAGATAAAGTTCAGGGGGATATAATGAACAGTTTAAGTCGGATATTTTCCGTGGTTTTAGCGATTGTTCTTCTGGCTGCGATCATCGCGGGCTGCGGCTCGGAGGGGGAGGATCCGGGCGCCACAACCGCATCGGCTGAAACAACAGCCGATACATCCGAAGAAACCACCGAATCGGACGAACCCGACCTGCCCGAAATTGACCTTGAAGGCAAGGAATATCAGTTCCTTGTCCGTTTCGGATCTGATTGCTATAACGATTATTGGATCGAAGTTGAAGAAATGAACGGCGAAGTCGTCAACGATGCCGTATTTGAGCGCAACCGCGCGGTCGAAGAAAAATTCAACATCGACATCACAGCTCTTTTTAACACCAAACCGGACTCTTATGCAACAAAGACGGTATTTGCCGGAGACGACAGCTTTTTCGCCGTATGGGATTGCAAAAACTCTCTCGCGGACGGCATTCAAAAGCATGTTTATCTCGATATCAGCAATCTTCCCTATGCAGATTTTACCGCGCCCTATTGGGACAAAAATGCCGTCGAGCAGCTCTCCATTGCGAAGAAGCTCTATATGATGCCATCCGATATCTCGATGAGCAACCTCACCGCCCCTCGTTTTCTCTATTTCAACAAACGGATACTCGAAAACTACGGTCTTACGAGTCCGTATGACTACGTCGCGGACGACTGCTGGACGCTCGACAACTTCCTTCCGATGGTAGCGGCGGTCTCTTCAGACCTTGACGGCGACGGCAAGATGACCCGCGAAGACGAATTCGGAATGCTCCGCGAGGACTTCTCCTCCAATGGCAATATCCTTTATTTCCTTGTCGGCTGCGGCGTACGCGCCACTACCAACGACAAAGACGGCATCCCTCAGATCAGCTTCTACAACGACAAGACGCAGACGATAATAGATAAAGTCTCCGTCGTTTTCAAGGACGAAAACTGCACTATCGAATACAACAATTGCGCCAGCGGAGCGGATATTTCCCAGTTCGATCACCTTTGGGAATATTGCCGGTCCCTCTTCGCCGCCGGACACTTCCTGTTNGTTCAGAACGGCTGCTACGAAACNATCCAGTTCAACGATATGGAAGACGATTACGGCATCGTACCCAACCCGAAATACGATGAAAGCCAAAAAGAATACTATCACCGCACCGANCCCNTAAACACCCTGATGGCGATACCGGCGACCAACATCGACCTNGAAAATACCGGTATGATTTTAGAGTGGATGTCCTGGAAATCGCACNATACCGTGCTTCCCGCCTACTACGAGACTACAATCAAGCTGAAGCGTCAGCGAGATGAAACTGCCATAGAAATGCTCGATATCATAAAAGGTTCGATGTATTACGAAATCGCCGATATCTTCGTTCTTGATGTCAGCGGTGTTATCTGGGAATCGTATAACAGCGGCAATCTTGCCTCGACATATGCAAAATTCGAAAAAATGATACAGAATAATATAGACAAGCTTGTAGATAATCTGCTGTCTGCCGGTTGAGACAATTAAAATAACGGCGTAAAAACCGGCGTCTTTAGTGGCGCCGGTTTTGATTTTGCGGATGACGGGGAAAAACGAACCGCAACTTGCTAATTATGAAGTAAATGTGTAAATAAGTGTTGCAATTTGATAAAATAAATAGTATAATATCAATAAGCCATTTAAAAGAATACAACAAAATCAGGCAAAGGGGAAATCAAATGAAAAACTTGAACAAAATCATATCCGCACTTTTGGCGGTCGTTCTGCTGACTGCGGTCATTGCGGGCTGCGGCTCGGAGGAAGAGGAAGATCCGGGCGTCACCGCCGGAACGTTTGAGGATACCGCTGATGTGACTGAGGAAACCACGGTATCGGACGAACCGGAACTGCCGGATGTTGACCTTGACGGCAAGGAATATCAGTTTCTTGTCCGTTTCGATACCCATGCGTATAACGATTTTTGGGTCTATGTCGAAGATATGAACGGCGAAGTCGTCAACGACGCCGTATTTGAGCGAAACCGCGCGGTCGAAGAAAAATTCAATATCAAAATCACCGCCCTTTTAAACGACTCGGCGGAATCTTACGCATCAAAGGCGGTATTGGCGGGAGACGACAGCTTTTTCGCAGTCTGGGAATGCAAAACCGCTCTTGCGGCCAGTATTCAAAAGAATATCTACCTTGATATCAGCAATCTTCCCTATGCCGATTTTACCGCGCCGTATTGGGATAAAAACGCCGTCGAGCAGCTTTCCATCGCAAATAAGCTCTATATGATGCCCTCCGATATCTCGATGAGCAACCTCACCGCCCCGCGTTTTCTCTATTTCAACAAACGGATACTCGAAAACTACGGACTTAAAAGCCCGTATGAATATGTCGCGGACGACTGCTGGACGCTTGATAACTTCCTTCCGATGGTGGCGGCGGTTTCCGCCGACCTTGACGGCGACGGCAAAATGACCCGCGCAGACGAATTCGGAATGCTGCGCGAAGACGGCGGCGCAAACGGCAATATCCTTTATTTTCTTGTCGGCTCCGGTATCCGCGCCACCGAAAACGACGAAGAAGGCATCCCTCAGATAAGCTTCTACAACGACAAAACGCAGACGATAATGGACAAAGTCGCGGTCGTTTTCAAGGATGATACCTGTACGATAGAGTACAGCAACTGCGCCAAGGGAGCTGATTACTCACAATACAGACATCTTTTCGAATACTGCCGAACCTTGTTCGCCGCCGGCCACTTCCTGTTCGTTCAGAACGGCTGCTACGAAACCATCCAATTCAACGATATGGAAGATGATTACGGTATCGCCCCGAACCCGAAATACGACGAAAACCAAAAAGAATACTACCACCGCACCGACCCCTTCAACACCCAGATGGCGATACCGGCGACCAACGTCGACCTCGAAAACACCGGTATGATTTTAGAGTGGATGTCCTGGAAATCGCACTATACGGTGCTTCCCGCTTACTACGAGACTACAATCAAGCTGAAGCGTCAGCGCGACGACACCGCCATGGAGATGCTTGACTTGATCAAGGGCTCGATGTATTACGAAATCGCCGACATATTCGGTCTCGGCGTCAGCGATGTTATCTGGAACTCATACAGAACCGGCGACCTTGCCTCGACATACGCAAAAAATGAAAAATCGATGCAGAAGAAGATCGACAAACTTGTCGACAATCTGCTCGCTGTCGGATGATATAAGTAAATATAACGGCAAAAAGCCGGCGTCCCGAAAGACGTCGGCTTTTCGTTTTACTCTTGTGTTTTCCCGACCCATTTATCCCAGCGCGAATCGGCTTTGATTTCTTTCGCGACCTGCGAATAATCGGGATTGCACCGGAAAAGAATGTGCTTCTTGACATTTACCGAATCAAATAAAAAAAGCCGCCGCAATTTATGTTTTGCGACAGCTCTTTTGGAGCTAGTGGAGAGATTCGAACTCACGACCTGCTGATTACGAATCAGCTGCACTACCCCTGTGCTACACTAGCGTAACCCGCCGATTATACATCGGCGCAATGTAAATTATACCACAAACGGCGTCGGTTGTCAAGGGTTTTAGGAGAATGACAGGAAAACTGCGGCGTCATTCGATATCACCATTAATCGCTCAACTTCGGCGCTGTGAGCTTCTGCCCGTTCAACGGCCTGCTACTGCCGAAACATATTCGGCGATCGGCGGTTTGCCGTGAAGTTCGAAATAATCCGCTCCTATGAAGCTGGCGAAGCTTCGGATGGTTTTGAAACCGGCTTCCTTATATAAGACGCAGTCGGCGCGGCAGACTTCTTCGTTGAAAGGCACCTTGACCGGCGGGCGCTTGTAGCCGGAATAGAGGGCGTCGTCAAGCCA
>JGI24712J26585_10000537_pt1 | contig 32554 bp, 25 predicted proteins | sample BioPla3DNA2_FD_26585 | JGI IMG/M metagenome (IMG submission 26585)
TGTGGTAGGCTTTTTAAGGCTAGTGAGTTTCTAATAGCTCCAGGCTTTTTAGCGAAGGTATTTAAGTAGTGATTAATGTCAATACTTATTTCTTTCGCTCCATCTATCTTTTTGTGCTCGCACACAAAATGATTATTAGAATAAATAATTATTTTGTCATAATAAACCTTAACAGTAACCTGCTTATCAACCAAATATTCTGGTACTGAATAAAAGTTATTAATTACGCGTACAAAGCTATATTTGTTAACACTTACCGTTATTATATCAGCAAGCTCCAACATAGGCTTATAAGGCAATAAATGCTGGATTTCTTCCTTTACTTGGCTTTCCTTATTATGTTCTACTAATTCATAAGACACCATTAATTTCAAGGGTTACTTCTCCAAAATCATACTCAAGCCTATCTCCAAACTCATAATCTTGGCCTATAAAACATTCCTTTGGTCTATTTCTTTTTTCTCTAATTTTATTTGTAATGGTGGAAACGCCTATATCAAATCCTTTCTCTTCAATTAATTCGTATATTTGTAATTGGGTGGAACATTACCGCCTGTTTAACATAATATAAACATAGGCGGCGGTTTTTCCCGCCACATCAGCACAAAGGGGATCCCACACAGGGGAAATACCTTCGACTCCCTGCATCATAAGGTAAAGAATGGTGGTAAGATGAAAAACCCGATAACCATAGATGATATCACCAATGGACTCGTCACATTCCAGAAGGTGAAGCAGTTGTACAACAAAGATCACAGGATCTCTGAAGAGGGTTCGGAGCAATCGGTGCTTCCGGACAGACTCTCTCTCATGCGTGAAATCATCACTACCATATCCAATTTTATGCCTCAGACAAGAAGCGGCAGCTTCAGCAGTGCATTCGAGCAGGGTATCCGCTTCAGCAGCGCTTACAGGGAGCTAAAAAGGCATGTAGGAAGCATGAACAGGAACTCCCCTGCCGAAGAGGATATTTTCAGATTCCTGAAGCTTCTGATGCCGGTGCTCGACATGCGTCAGAGGGTCTATATGGATAAGGTGGTAAGTATCATCGATATCCTGAAATCCTGAAATACTGGGCAATAGTAGCACCTTCAATCGAATTGCGGACTATTGCTGCATTTTCTCATGCAGCCGGCAACGAATATCCTGCACTCAAATACCTGTTGCTGTCCCCTCCCGGCCGATCCTGGCAACACACCTGGCCGTAACTGTAGCCCTGCTTAAGCGTGCTCACCCGAGCCACCATATCCTGACAAAAATTTTTTTAAAAATATTATTGACATCACCCGCATTATGTGATTATAATAAATTGTTTTTTGAGTTTAGTGATTCTAAACAAAATGTTTACTTATAGAGAATAATTTCGGCGGCCGCTGGAAATCGAAAGGAAAACAATGGTATGCAAATAGGCCACAAAATCAAAATGCTCAGGATCAAAAACGGACTGACACAGGAAGAGCTGGCAGACAGGAGTGAGCTCTCAAAAGGCTTCATTTCGCAGATAGAGAGGGATCTCACATCTCCGTCCATAGCAACACTCGTGGATATACTGCAGTGTCTTGGTACCAACCTGAGGGATTTTTTCAACGACAGCATCGATGAAAAAATCGTATTCACGAAAGACGATGCTTTCGTGAAGGAAAATGATGACCTTAAGCATGTGATCAGGTGGATCGTGCCTGACTCGCAAAAAAACCACATGGAGCCGATACTGCTGGAGCTGACCGCCGGCGGATCTTCTGAGCCGGATGATCCCCACGAGGGAGAAGAGTTCGGATATGTGCTGTCAGGAAGTGTTTTCGTCCATCTGGCAGGAAGGAAATACAGGGCGAAAAAAGGTGAGGCTTTCTACTATAAACCAAATTTCGTCCATTATATATCAAACGCCGGGAAAACAGAGGCAAAGGTATTATGGGTGTCCACTCCGCCCAGTTTCTGATTTACCGTGATAATCACCGGCTTATTTGACTATTTGGTATAAGGGGTATGCGAAATGTCAAAACACATTATCGAATTAGTGGATCTGGTAAAAGATTATGACGGTACTGAAGCTTTGAAGGGTATCAACCTGTACATCCGTCAGAATGAATTCATCACTTTCCTGGGTCCCAGCGGATGTGGGAAAACTACTACCTTACGTCTGATCGGCGGTTTTGAGAAGCCGACATCCGGCAAGATCATCTTCGAAGGTGTCGACATCACTGACATGCCGCCTTATAAAAGGAAGGTCAATACTGTTTTCCAGAAATACGCCCTGTTTCCCCATATGAATGTTTTTGAGAATATAGCATTCGGGCTCAGGATCAAAAAAACCGACAAAAAGGTGATCAGCGAAAAAGTCTCAAGGATGCTGAAACTGGTGAATCTGGAAGGCTTCGAAAAACGCTCCGTGGATTCCCTGAGCGGCGGCCAGCAACAGAGAGTCGCCATAGCGCGTGCACTGGTCAATGAGCCTGAGGTGCTGCTGCTGGACGAGCCTCTTGGCGCACTGGACCTCAAGCTCCGCAAGGAGATGCAGCTGGAGTTGAAAAGGATGCAGCAGCAGCTTGGCATCACCTTCATATATGTAACCCACGATCAGGAGGAGGCCCTGACCATGTCCGACACCATCGTCGTGATGCAAAACGGGACCATACAGCAGATCGGAACACCCGAGGACATATACAACGAGCCCAAAAACGCATTCGTCGCTGATTTCATAGGCGAAAGCAACATCATAGACGGTGTCATGCTCAGGGACTACAGAGTACGGTTCGCAGGTCATGAGTTCGATTGTGTCGACAAGGGCTTCGGTATCAACGAGGATGTAGATGTAGTCATCCGCCCTGAGGATATCAGGCTGGTGCCCAGGGATGAGAGTCCTCTGCAGGGCACAGTCAAATCGGTCATATTTAAGGGCGTCCATTATGAAATGCAGGTGGACGACCACAACGGATACGGCTGGATAGTGCACAGTACATCGATGGAACCGGAAAATACCGATGTCGGGCTGCAAATATCCCCGCAGGATATTCAAATAATGAAAAAGGTGTCGGCCATATGAAAAAGGGATGGATATCATATCCATATATACTATGGATGATAATATTTACTATCGTACCGCTTTTGCTCGTAATGTATTACGGCTTTACCAAAACGGAAAACGGTACGATGGTGCTTACTCCGGATAATTTCATCAGGGTCATGGAGCCCACATATCTTAAGGTGTTATGGAGATCTGTGTTGCTGGCACTGGTCAGCACTGTCGTCTGCTTTATCATAGGATACCCTGTGGCAATGATACTTGCCGGCAGGGATATTAGCAGGAAAAGCACACTGGTTCTGCTTTTCGTCATCCCGATGTGGATGAATTTCCTGCTGAGGACATATGCATGGATGACGCTGCTGGATCGCAAAGGTTTGATAAACACGTTACTGGGAGCATTGGGTCTGCCACAGCTGAATCTGCTTTACACCGATTTTGCAGTCATTCTGGGCATGGTCTACAATTTTCTGCCCTTCATGGTGCTCCCCATATATTCAGTCTTGAGGAAGATCGACAGGAGCCTGATCGAAGCAGCAGAAGACCTGGGTTCTGATACTGTCACAGTGTTCAGGAAAGTCATATTCCCCCTGAGTCTTCCCGGTGTCGTTTCGGGCATTACGATGGTATTCATGCCGGCTGTCACTACCTTTATTATCTCCAAGCTGCTCGGTGGAAGCCAGTATATGCTCATAGGCAACCTGATCGAGGACCAGTTCATGAGAGTGTACGACTGGAACTTCGGTTCAGCCGTTTCGATCATCATGATGCTGCTGATACTGCTGAGCATGGGTGTCATGGCCAGGTATGACAAGGAAGGCACAGGAGGTGGACTGTTTTGAAAAAGGCATTTGGCAGATTTTATCTGGTTTTGATATTCGCATTTCTGTATGCACCGGTACTGACATTGATCGTATTTTCATTCAATGATTCCAGATCCCGGGGCAATTGGGGCGGCTTTACTTTGAAGTGGTACAGTGCACTTTTTCGGGACAGACATGTCCTGTCATCGCTGTATTATACGCTGTCCATCGCTTTGCTGTCGGCGCTGATAGCAACTGTGGCAGGTACAGCTGCAGCAATCGGGATACACAATATGAAGAAGATCCTCAAGTCATTTGTGATGAACCTGACCTATCTTCCTGTGATAAGTCCCGATATAGTGACAGGTATTTCGCTCATGATACTGTTCGTATTCGTCAGGCTCAACCTGGGCTTCACCACGCTGCTGCTGGCACACATAACGTTCAATATACCTTATGTCATCCTGTCTGTGCTTCCCAAGCTGAAGCAATTGAACAAGCATATGTATGAGGCGGCACTCGACCTGGGGGCCAAACCGCTCTATGCTTTTTTCAGGGTGATCCTTCCCGAGATCATGCCGGGCGTTGTGACAGGATTCCTGCTGGCTTTCACATTGTCGCTGGACGACTTCATCATTAGTTTCTTCACTACCGGGTCGGGAGTCTCCACTCTTTCCATCACTATTTATTCGATGGCAAGACTGGGTATCAATCCCAAGATCAACGCATTGTCGACACTGATGTTTATTGTGGTGCTCGCACTTCTGCTGATCGTAAACAAGCGGTCCTCTGCCAACAGCAAAAACGGGACTGCAGTAATGAATATATAATACAAAATAACACCGTGGATAAAGGAGAAATGGAAATGAAAAAAAGAATCGCATCATTTGCAGTGCTGCTGCTTGCAGTGGCAGTAATACTTACGGCCTGCGGCTCGCCGGGTACTGGCAAAGGTGACGGGTCGGAGAAGGTGGTCCTCAACGTCTTCAACTGGGGAGACTATATGTGTGATACCGTGCTGGAAGCCTTCGAGAAAGAGTATCCGCATATAAAGGTAAATTATGAGACATATACGACAAACGAGGATATGTATGTCAAGATCAAGACCGGTGGATCCGCATACGATGTTGCGTTTCCGTCGGACTATATGATAAAGAGGATGATCGATGAAGGCCTTGTGAAGGAAATCAACATGGACAACATCCCCAACTACAAGTATATTGATGACCAGTTTAAAAACCTTTCATACGATCCTGACAACAAATACTCTGTTCCTTATCTGTGGGGCACTGTGGGCATATTGTACAATAAAACCATGGTAACGGAGCCTGTCGACAGCTGGTCGATATTGTGGGATGAAAAATATAAAAAGCAGATCATCATGTCTGACAGTGAAAGGGACAGCATTGGCGTAACGCTCAAAATGCTGGGGTATTCCATGAATACTAAGAACATTGATGAGCTTGAGGAAGCAAAGCAGAAGATGATCGAACAGAAGCCACTGGTGCTGGCTTATCTCGTAGATGAGGCGAAGGACATGATGGTTGCTGAAAGTGCTGCCATGGCGGTCGTATGGTCAGGTGACGCTCTTATCGCCATGGGCGAGAACGAGAATCTTGCCTATGCGATCCCCAAGGAGGGCACCAACTACTGGTTCGATTGCATGGTGATCCCGTCGACAAGCAAGCATCAGAAAGAGGCCGAAATTTTCATAAACTTCCTGTGTGATCCCGAAATGTCCCTCAGGAATGTGGATTACATCGGTTATGCCACCCCCAACACAGAGACCATGAAAATGCTCGATCCGGAAGTCATCACCAATTCCACTGCTTATCCGGATCTGAACCAGTTGGAAAACTGTGAGATATTTGAATATCCGGGTGATGAGGTAAATAAGATATATAACCGTATCTGGACTGAAGTAAAGGCCAACTGACAGGATTATCCCGAAACAAAACGGGGCAGTGGATCTATCCGCTGTCCCGTTCTGGCACTTCAGGCGGAATAGAATTTACCGTATACGAAAAATTTCCCCACAAAAAAGCAATATCCAACCGGAGCAATCTGTTCTGAGAGACCGGAAAGAGCCGGAATATACACTATTACAGAAATAATGAAGATCAAAAACGGAATTATGTGCTTCTCTTTTCATCGATAAAGAAGTATAATGGAATCAGGTAATATCAAGGCATTATGAAAATATGCCTGCAAAACCGGAGTTGCTATGAAGATTGAAAGAATAGGCGATAACATCATTAGAGTGACAATAACATATAGTGACCTCGAAGAGAGAAATGTAGATCTGAATGCTCTGAATTACAACTCGCCTGCTGCTCAGGAGTTTTTCTGGGACCTTATGGAACAGGCAGAAGAACAACTGGGCTTCAACCTTACTGATTCTCAGCTGATAATAGAGCCGGTCCCCGATTCGGACGAAGGCTTCGTTATCAACATCACAAAAGTTGACGAGGAAGGCGAGTTTGAATCCATCCACAAATATATCAAAAACAGGATGAAGAAAAGTGACCTCCGCGTAAAGAGGAAGGCCAGGAGGGTCTCATCTCCGCTTTTGATATATACATTCAGATCGCTCAACGACATATGCGAGCTTGCGGACAGGCTGGACCTGCATTACAGCGGAGAAAGCACGCTTTACAGGTGCAGGGATGCCTATTATCTCACCCTGTTGAAAAGTGGCCTTCTTACACCCAGCATGAAGATGTTCGATATGATGCTGGCAGAATACGGTACCAAAATTTCAAACATCAATTTTATCGAAGGCTATTTGAACGAGTACGGTGAGATAATAATCGAAGGAAATGCGCTCGAAGTCCTGAGGGAATTCTATTGACAGACTGATCTGGCATAAGCGCTGTGATATTGCGGCTGCCGGCGCACGTCTGCCTGACCTGAAACGCACAAGTGGTGTGCTGCTTATGGCACACCACTTGTTTTATTTTGCTTCTCGATTTTTGTACATTCCTATGAAGTGGATCATGTGTCCACAATTGCCGGGTACCGGGCCTGGTCTGTTGAACTCCCGACATCGAGCCCTTCTGCCCTGCGTCACTTGTTCCTTTTATCCGGATCGATGCTGGGGCCGATCTGCACAATGGATGATTCGGCCTCATATGTATCTGTACTGATCAGTTCGTCGTTCCTGTACACCCTGACAGTTACCCCTTCTTTCCCGGGGTCCAGAACCACTTTCTCGCCTGGCTTCAGGTCCCTGTTCTCAACATAGTATACCGGCGGTGATGACTTCTGTACGATCTGGGTCCTTATAACGCTTTTGTCCGTCCTGTCATCGCGGTTGCCGGCGATCGCCACCGTCACGACACTTCCTTCTTTCACTGCGTAGATCGCCACTTCATTGTCGAAGGGATTTGAAAATTTGAGATCGTATGCATCCTCGGCGACCACCGCATCCAGTCCCGGCTCGATATAGTCCACGGCAAGTTTGTGGGACAGTCTTGTTATATTTTCAACTGGTATCCCTGCCTCAAGGAGTGCTGCGTACATCGTCGACGCCACCTGACAGAGACCCTCGTCAAAGAAAATGTCCGGCGCACCCGACAATATGGCCTCGACGAATGAAAACTCGCTGTCACCAGGAGCGTCGCCTTTCGGAGCAACCCTGATGCCGTTGATCGCCTTCACAGCCTCACCTATGCTGATTGCCAGTCCCTGGTCCTTGACACTGGTCGAGTATTCGCCCAGCACCACCTGTATCTCATCGAAATCCTTCATCGTAACATCTGCATAAACTATATCCAGAGCGTTTCCTTCCATGAGATCTATCTCACCGAAAGGATCAGATGAAAGCTGCTTGCGGATGAGCTCTACAGCATTATTGACATTCAGCGATATCCCGGGATCGTCAGGTATTTTTTCAATAAGTCCGTCCTTATAGAATATTCGCGCATCGACAGGAGCTTTGTTGATGTCATCGGAAAGCTCGATCAGCTTCATTCTCAGTTTGCTTTCATTGAAGTTTATCACAGGAGCAAGAACTGTGGTATGATTCCCGAAATGTGTACTGATCAGACGTGGAATGTCCCCGATCCCCTCCAGGGTCTTGAGCGGCTCTACCGTGGCCTTGCCGTCTACAAATGCTTCAATGCTCGTAAAAGGTATCTCGTATATTTTTCCGTCATCAGCCTTCAACCGTATATGCTGCGATCCGAATCTGGCTTCATAATCCGCTTTGATGGCTTCGGCAGCTTCTTCGTATCCTCTTGCCCCTATGTCCTGTCCGCCTGCATAAACATTGACCGGGATCTCCCTGCCTGAGGCATCAAATAAAACAGCAATCCCAACTGCCATTGCCAGCAGGCTTTGTACCAGTATGAGCGAAAAAATCAGCAGTTTGCTACCGGTTTTTTTCACAAGAAACAACTCCGTATGTTTTTTCTTTTGTTATCCGGATCCCCGGACATTATCAAAAAAGTATAAAGCACTCAGTACTTTATACTTTTCATTTTTCTCATGCCCTGTTGTTCATCACCAGCTCCACCAGCCTGCCTTTCTTCTTCGCCTCGTCGATCACTGCATCATCGATCTGCATTCCCTCGCTGATGATCACATTCCCTTCGCTGTCGGTTATGGTCCTGGTTGCATACCTGCCTTTCAGGTATTGTCTCTGTCTTTGCTCGAACAGGACCGATGCATCATCCCTGCTGTCACTCTCAGGCTGATCCGCAGCCTCCGGTATAATGGTCGCATCAGCAGTGGTCTCCGGTTCAGCTGTTTCGCTGACAGTAACTGCTGCTTCATCCAGCATGCCGGCCAGATCGTTACCTGCCGCTTCACCGAATATGTCTGTTTCTGCTGGCGGCACTGTATCCTGTGTGCTCTGTTGTCCTTCTATATCAAAAATATTTTTTTTTTCGGATTCAAAGGCCCCGTCGGAGGAACCGAGCTGTGAAGGCGTGTCAAGCAGTTTTGATTCAATATCCTCCGTCACGACCGTAAGGTTTTTGCCAAATGTTATGACCGAATCCCTGGGTATCAGGCGTATCTGCTTCTGTGTGATATCCGCTATGAACTCCAGGCCGGTTATCTTGCAGCCATCATTCTCATCTACATATATGTCACCGATCTCTCCTATCAGACTGCCCTTCTTGGTGAGCACCTTTGTNCCCTTTACTCTTATGTCATTCTGAAGGAGCTGTATCGCGGAAGGTATCTTACTGATATCTGTTATGACATCTTCATTCTCTATGGTCAACGCATATTCCCCGATACCCAGTATATCTTCCGTGGGTATCACCCTGGCACTGAATATCTGTATCCCGCTGTCGACAACAATATAGTCAATGGCACCTCTGTCAGCGTTTATTATGATGCTTTTGACTTTCCCGACCTCCATACCATCGGAAATGCTGATTATAGGCAATCCAAGGATTTTTTGAGTTTTTTTCATTTAAAAATACCCTCCTTAATATCGTAGCAGACCATATTGTCCGTCAAGCGCTCGTATCAGTCAGGCTTCTGATGATCCCATCTCTGGTCTGATCGTCCATCATGTCGCCATAAATATCATAATAGCTGTTAAGTATCTCCAGTGCCAGGTCCTGCTGTCCAAGTGATTTATACATGACGCATATATCGATTATTATCCAGAAGGTAAGTTCTTTTGGAGGCTTTTTGTCGAGAGCGTACATGAAATTCAGTATCGCTCCTTCGAAATCACCGGCTTCCTTGAGCCTGAAAGCCTCTGTTATGCATTCCCCGATGGTCATAGCTTCACTATCATGAACTTTGTTTTCTATACCCATTTTATCAATAATTTCTTCACTGTCAACAGATTTTTCTGTATTGCCCGCAATTACGTCAGTTATTTCACTGTCATTTTCCTGCAAATCTGTTTTTTCGTCACCATGAGCCACATAATTCAGATATATCTGTTCTATATAGCTGTCTCCGGCAACCGGATGTTCCTGGGTTTCAACAGCAGAGTCGGCCACATTATCTGTGTTCTGTCCGGTGTCAGCACCGATCAGCTGCCCATCCGTGTAAGCCGTCTCCTCCTGTGCAATGTCTGCATCATGGTCAGCTGCCTCAGAGGCAATCATATCATCAGCCGGGTCCAGGTCTGACGATGCGAGAGAATAAAGCTCAGCATCGAGGGCATACTCTTCACTTGGCTCTTCTGTCGACTGTCCGGTCTGATCCACTGCCGCCATGTCTTCAGTTATTTCTGCCACCGCGGCATCAGCGGTTTCAGGCATTTTTCCGGTGTCAGCAGCAGTACCCGCCGGCTCATCCCCGCCAGCTGATACAGCCGGTTCCTGCTTATCCAAAGCCGGATCCCCGGATGACACATCCTCTTCCTGTCCCTGAGCTGAGGCTGCGGTCTCCGCCTCAGAATCCTTATCTTCCTTTGCTTTATCAGACATGAAATAAAGTGCTCCGATCTGCTCCAGCACGGACTTCTCACGTGCGCCGCCATCGGCCTTGCCCTCATCGGTATCCTTTTTATCTTTTTTCGCAGGTTTTTTGTCATTCTTCCTGGTTTCTATTTTGGGNACGATGAGCGAGATCAATATGCTTAGTATCAGTACGATGATCACATATGCAATAAAAGCACCTATCGTTACCATTATAAGCACAGTCGGATCAGCTTTCTCCGTGTCCCCGCCTGACAGTGCGCTGAATATAACCGGCATGATTATCGCTGTGATCAGAGAAGCCAGTGTAATGGATGCGACAGTTCTGAAGTTCAGCACCTTGAGACGGTGGAATACTATCAGCAAAATGATGCCGCTTACCGCCACTGCACATATAACAGCAATCATGTATACAAGCATCGTTATCCTCCTGGTTCCTGCTTTGCGCTGCAGTTCGTAGAAAACCGCCCTGCTTCTGCAAATGCCTTAGTAAGTAGACAGATAACATTCCTTACATAATTCGATACTATATGTCATAATTCCTTCAATTTATTTATATTTTTTAAAAGCTGGCTGATAACGCAGGCATTGCAGTTCATATTTCCGGGAACAATACAAAAGACGTTTCTGCAATAACAGAAACGTCTCTGATAACAGCCAATGAACCAGCTACATTTGATGGGTACTGCTCTGTTCATCCGCAACGGTGTTTTCCTTCGTGAGCANNACGGATCCCTGGTCTTTATCCCCGTTCCCGAGCTGCTTGCGGCTCTTCTCTGCGGTCAGCGCTGTATTCAGCACAGTGTCCATTTCATCGACAAAGATGAAGTTCAGCCTGGACTTTACATTGTCAGGTATGTCGTCGACATCCTTCCTGTTTTCCGAAGGCAATACTACTGTGTCGATGCCTGCCCTGTGGGCAGCCAGCACTTTTTCCTTCACACCGCCTATGGGGAGTACACGNCCCCTGAGCGTGATCTCACCGGTCATTGCAACATTCTTTCTGACAGCCCTTCCCGTAAGGGCAGATACCATCGCCGTTGCCAGCGTGATGCCGGCCGAAGGTCCATCCTTGGGTGTTGCTCCCTCAGGTACATGGATATGGATGTCATACTTCTTATGGAACTCCGTATCTATACCCAGCAATTCAGCCTTGGAGCGTATGAAGCTCACCGCAGCCATTGCCGACTCCTTCATCACATCTCCGAGCTGTCCGGTGAGTTCCAGTTTTCCGCTTCCGTCCATGATGGTGACCTCTATTGCCAGCGTATCTCCGCCGACAGGTGTCCATGCAAGTCCGGTTGCAAGACCCACTTCATCCTTTTCGTTGGCCTTGTCATACCTGAATCTCCTGGCACCGAGATACTTCTCGATATTCGACGGAGTGATCGTCACAGATTTCTTGTTGCCGGATACGAGTGCCCTGGCTGCTTTTCTGCAGAGATTGGCTATTTCTCTTTCCAGGTTTCTGACACCGGCTTCTCTTGTATAGTAATTGATGATACTCCTGATGGTGTCTTCACTTATCCTCAGATTCCTTTTCCGCAGTCCATGGGCCCTGAGCTGCTTTTTCAGCAGGTATCTCTGTGCTATCTGGACCTTTTCTTCCTCGGTGTAGCCGGATATCGTGATAACCTCCATCCTGTCCAGCAGTGGGCGCGGTATCGTATCCAGCGTGTTGGCCGTAGTAAGGAACAACACATCGGACAGATCCACGGAAAGCTCCAGATAATGATCCCTGAAAGCGAAATTCTGCTCGGAATCAAGCACTTCCAGCATTGCCGATGCCGGGTCTCCCCTGAAATCGCTGCTCATTTTGTCGATCTCGTCGAGCAGTATCAGCGGATTGGATGACCCCGCCTGTTTGAGTGCATTTATTATCCTTCCGGGCATTGCTCCCACATAGGTACGTCTGTGGCCTCTTATTTCAGCCTCATCCCTTACACCACCCAGGGACATCCTGACATAGTTTCTGTTGAGTGCCCTTGCTATCGATTTCGCTATCGATGTCTTGCCGACACCGGGCGGACCCACCAGGCAGAGTATGGGACCTTTCAGGTTGTTTGTCAGCTTCAGTACCGCCAGGTATTCCAATATCCTTTCCTTTACCTTCTCAAGGCCGTAGTGGTCCTCCTCGAGTATAGCACCGGCCTTGTCCAGATCGATCATAACCTCAGTCTTTTTGCCCCAGGGCAGATCGAATATCCAGTCCAGATATGTCCTGATAACTGCGCTTTCAGCTGAACCTGCCGGNGTCTTCTGCAGGCGGTCCAGCTCCTTCCGGACTTTATTTTCCGCTTCTTCCGGAAGATCCATCTTCTCCAGCTTCTTCCTGTATTCCTCCACCTCACCGGCAATACCGTCCTTGTCTCCCAACTCCGACTGTATCGCCTTGATCTGCTCCCTGAGATAATACTCGCGCTGCATTTTGTCTATCTGCTTGCGTACACGCATGCTGATGTCCTTTTCCACCTCTAGTATCTCTATCTCGCTCAGCAGCAGCTCCAGGAGCTTTTCCATCCTCCTTCCGGGATGGAACTCATTGAGTATATCCTGCTTTTGTTCGATCCTCAGATGCATGTTGGAAGCTACGAGATCTGAAAGCTGGCCGATTTCCTCGATGGATGAGATCGAGGAGACCGTTTCAGGTGAAATTTTCCCGCTCAGCTTCGCATATTCTTCAAAGGTGCTTACGACCTTCCGCCTCATCGCTTCGTCTGTAATGTTCTTTTTCCTGCCTGCAGGAACGCTCCTTTCAACGACCTCAGCTATGAAAAATGGCTCCGTCTGGATATAATTCGTCACTTCAGCCCTGGTGAGCCCTTCCACCAGTACTCTGATAGTATTGCCGGGAAGCCTCAGGAGCTGCTTTACCCTTGAAATAGTTCCTACATTATATATATCATCCACATCAGGCGAATCATCCTTTGCATCCTTCTGGGTGGTAAGGAAAATCAGCTGATTGTTCATCATAGCCTCGTCCAGCGCATTGATGGACTTCACTCTTCCCACATCGAAGGTAAGGATCATATGAGGAAACACAGTCAGTCCTCTGAGCGGAAGCAACGGAAGGATCCTCTTCTTAACCGTTTTTCCTGATCCAGCCATTTGACCATCCCCTTACTAATATAAATACAATTTGCAATGGTCTTTATTATATCTTGTACAAGCTGTATTTTCAATTGTTTTATATGGTATACCAGTCAAACTTAACAAAACATATGTTCACATTCCGGGATCAGCTGCACTGCCCGGCAGCTTACGTCGATCTGCCCTTTATTGCTTCACTGGCTTTTGAGTAATATGCCTCAGCCCTGGTCAGCGTTTCCTTATCCGGCACAGTCCCGCCGTAACGCACCCGGTCATATATCTCGGTAAACGGGTGCAGGCTGTTCAGATCTTCAGCACATGAGGCCCTGACGAGTATCTCCCCGGTAGTATCGGTGGATCGGGGTCTTATACCGCGTACCGGAAGCATATCCAGTATCAGGCCGTACATATATCTGATCCTCTCAGCAGGATCCTTGATTTTTCTGAGCTGCCTGGCTGTTCGCTTTCCCCTGCCTCTACTGCGGGCTGCGGGTTCCTTCTTCTGTGGAAGGACTGTCTCCGTCACATCGACATAGTCGGATTCCACGTAATCGCCTTTTGACTTTTTGATCCTGAACAGCTTCTTCAGCATATCGGCCAGCTTTGCAGCAATCGCCGGGATATTCTTAATGATCACCCACGCCAGTTTGTATGTCAGATAAAGTACGACTGAGTATTGCAGAATGTTGAAAATCAGGTTCATGTATGGCGACGGCGGCTTTACATCCATCAGAGCCGGGGCCGCGGGCTCGCTCATACTGCCTCCCTCTGTCACCACTGTATCCGTTGATATCTGATCCAGGAGCCAGAAAAAAGCCCCGACAACTATGCCGATAAGTCTTCCCGCCAGATAAAGCAGTTTGGAAACTACAGCCCTGAAGTTGGACAAAATCAATATCACAAGGAAGACAAAGATCACTGAAACTGTATTGAAACGCCTGAGATTTTTGGGCAGTACCGACTTTTCCACATACTTTTTTTCATATATATTTTCATCAATATCCTCCTGATTCCTCACTATCAGGTATATAAAGATCAAAAAGTAGAGTGCGCCGAAAAACCAGGGGCGCAGATATGCAAGCCTGTCTATCAGGAATGGCAGCTCCAGACATACCCCAAGTATGAACAAACCGGCATATAAGCTGCCATCGCTCATTATGTCAGCCGGCGCCATCTGGGTATGTTTGAGCGTAATGATGTATGCACAGCAAACTGCCGCAGATTCATACAGGAGCTTNAGGACTCCGTATTCCCAATGGAACATGATGACTGCCGCCGCAGGCACGACGATGATAAACCAGGAGGTCAAAGTGGCTATTGTCCGGTCCATCCTCCTGATACCCAATGCATATGCTATGAATCTGAATGCCTTCGTCCCGGCCAGCCTTCCGGCGAAGTACGGCGTTTTGCTGTTTAGCAGGCTTCCAGCCAGGTAAGCAGGCAAAATACTGCATGCATANAGCATCACAGATGTGAAGCCGCCGTCATCGTAAAACAGGATAGTACGGATAAAAGCAAAACCGGAATACACATACATGTTCACAGCCAGCGAAGAAAGCAGTCGCAGCAGTATCATACGGACACCCGGCTTTGCTTTATTTGCCTCCATCCCGCTGCTCATGTTTTCCCTGTTTTCTCTGTTTTCTCTGCCTGTGCCTGTATCGGCTTTTTCAGCATGCTTCATCATGTCGTCGTACCATTTCCTCTCATAACCACTAACGATATCTCACGGGATCAGGCCAGTTTCGCGGCCTGCTGCCTGATTCGGCCGGACAATATATACAGATCCGCAAGTCTCGGCTCAGAACCCTTCTCATATACGGTATCGAGCAGTATGATGCGCACGTCATTGCCTTCGGATACCATCCGGTCAGCCAGGCGGCTTATCTCCACAGTGAGATAGGCAGTGATAATGACTGCCTCGGAATTGAGTATATCCGGCAAAGCATCCTCGAGAAGATTTCTGAAATCCTTTACATTTTTCATCCGCAGACCTGCAAGGATCCTGAAAAGTGAAGCTATGTGGTCTCTGTCTGCAGCTTCACCGGTCACAATCGGCTGTTTGGCATCAGGTTCAGTACATCCGTTGGTTATAAATCTTACAGGGTTTCCTTCTCTGAGCGCCCTGTCGAATAGTGTGGCNGCCACCTTTATGCCCAGCTCCGCCATGGATTTGTCCATCGTGTCAAAAAGTTCGTAGTGCTGGGACTGCATNTTCAGTATCACTGTCAGATTTCGCTGCGAGCTATGCTCATTTTTCCTGACCATAAGCCTGCCGCTTTTCGCTGAAGCCGGCCAGTGCATTCGACTGAGCGGGTCGCCCGGGGCATACTCTCTCACCCCTGCCACTATGAAAGGATCATCGATGATCCATCTGTTCACGACCCTGTCGCCTTGCTGGAGGCTCACAGGTACAAACAGCTCTTCCAGTTCGATTATCTGGGGATAGACTATAAGCGTGGCATTGACAGGCATGGCTTCAGAAACATTGCTGAAATTCAACAGGTCACCGCTCACCAGCGTTACATTTTCGGTATGGAAAACCCCTCTTTTCAGGCATTTGAGCTTCCATTTGCGGGTGATCTTCTGATAGCTCCTGAGTACGAAGCTGCTGGTCACATGCCTGTTTTCCTGGGCTATAACAGAGCATGTCCCGGCAAATTCAAGCCATCTTGAGGTGTGGATGTCGACTCTCAGCCAGGGCACAGGGAGCAGTTTACCGTTATAAACAGTTTCCACCAGTGTTATGGTGTCTCCCTCATGCGCTTCAGGAACACTGAATTCGCATCTGTACTCAAGCTTTTTGAACGCGAAGCCGCACAGGATGCGCATCTGGAGCCACAGGACAAAAGCCAGGATAAGCAGTAATGCTATCAGATCCATCAGATTTCCTCCGTTGCCAGAATGTCCTCCGTCGGCACAGGAACCTTTCTCAGAATATCGCGGACGGTATCTTCTGCATTCTCAGTATCGCTGAAAATGGCATGACCTTTTATTATCATCCGGTGAGCCAGTACAGGTACGGCCATCTGTTTTATATCGTCCGGCGTTATGAAATCGCGCCCTTCCAGTACAGCCTTCACCTGTGCTGCTTTCATCAAAGCTATGCTTCCACGGGGGCTTACTCCGAGCGTTATCCTTTCATCATGTCTTGTCGCTTCGATTATATCTATTATGTATCTGGCCGATGCATCCGTAACCTTCACCGATGTCACTGCCTTCTGCGCACTTATTACCGTTCCGGCATCCGCCGCAGTTTCCAGTTCTGCCAGCGGATCTCTGTCTTTGAACCGCATCAGTATTTCCATACCCTCTTCAGGATCCGGGTACCCCATCCTCAGACGCATGAAAAACCTGTCGAGCTGGGCCTCAGGCAGCGGGAAGGTGCCGCGCGTTTCCACAGGGTTCTGTGTGGCTATGACAAAAAACAGGCTGTGAAGACTCCTGGTTTCCCCGTCGACAGTCACCTGTCTTTCTTCCATGCATTCAAGCAGGCTCGACTGTGTCCTCGGTGTTGCCCTGTTGATCTCATCGGCAAGTACTATGTTTGTGAAGACAGGTCCGGGTCTGAATACGAACTCCTGCCTTTTCTGATCGAAATAATTGATCCCGGTAAGATCGGATGGAAGCAGGTCGGGAGTAAACTGTATCCTTTTATACCCGCATTCGAGAGATCTGGCAAGACATTTTGCCAGCATCGTTTTGCCAACGCCCGGCACGTCCTCCAGCAGTACGTGCCCGCCGCACAGCAGTGCGATGAGCACGAGGTCCACGGTATCCCCGATGCCTACCAGTACCTTTGATATATTGTCCTTCACTGTGGCTGCCAGTTTTCTCACATCAGTCAGTTGCATTTTACGACCCCCATATTTGCTTTGTGCGGTTTTTGATGCCGCATCCTGTATTTTACCTGCAAAATCGTATCAAACAGTGGACGGTGCCGCTGCTGCCTGATTCATGGTACGTTGACACTAACTTCACCTGTCCCGCTTTCCCCGCTCCGGTTCATGTTAGCGTCATGCTTGTGGACCTGCTCCCATTTGCGCAGTGCTTCCATGTCATCACGGAACTGCGGTATGCTGAGTGCTATGGCCAGGATCAGTATGACAACCACTGCAATGATTTCTCTTATAGTGGCTGGTTCAAGGTTTCCCAGCCTGTGCTTCAATCGTCTGAACACCGGCAGCCCGCTCCCCTCGTATGAAAAGTTCAAGCATCCAGGAGACACCTTCAGCAGGTACCAGGAAACTTCTCATCCCCGAATGCTTTCATGCCTCAGGGCTGTATCCCCCTGTCCTATTTATGTTATCATCCAGAAGCTGCTAACACAAGGGGACATTTCCTGAAGAGCCGGTAAGGGACACTCTTCGGACACCATGAGAGATACTTCCGGTGCACTGGGAGGGACTCTTCTCAAAAGCAGAGGATATCCCTCTGCCCTGGCATTTACTTAAGTGTGTCTATGTCCATTGCCTGCTTTGAGGAATATCTTCAGCCCGCCAGCAGAGCCTGCTTCGTCATATCAAAAAAGGCCCNCNTATGTGAGCCTTTTTATACCCTGGTTCTTTTTCACTCTTTTATCGTCTTTGCAAAGCTTTCTCCAAAGGCTGTGCATTCCGCCAGTTCTTCCCCTGATGGTCTGTACTTCACCTTTATCGGCTCCAGCGGTACTTTCAGTCCGGCTTTCTCCAGTGAATCACTTATCACCTTCGGCGACTCACCGCTCCAGCCGTAGCTTCCAAAGCCAGCCCCCAGTTTGTCCCTGAACCTGAGAGACTTTATCACCTCCAGCAAACCGGCAGTGGGTCTCAAAACAGTGTTGTTCACCGTACAGCTCCCGATCAGGACTCCTTTTGCCTTGAATACTTCTGTTATGACATCATTCGGATCTGTGACGGCGGCATTGAAGATCTTGTATCTGACTCCCTGCTTTTCCAGTCCCGAAGCTATCGCTTCTGCCATCGTCCTGGTGGCATTGTACATGGTATCGTAGATTATTACCGCATGTCCCTCATTGTAGTCGTCTGCCCATTCCGCATACTTACCGATTATTTGCAGCGGATCCTTGCGCCAGATGGCGCCATGGCTGGGAGCTATCATATCTATCTGAAGATCCATTGCCTTTATTTCCGCGATCTTTTTCTTTATAAGCGCACTGAAAGGGGTCAATATGTTTGCATAATATTTCATCGCTTCTTCATACAATTCACACTGGTCCACCTCATCATTGAACAGTGAGATCGCAGCATAGTGCTGTCCGAAGGCATCATTCGAAAAAACTGTCCCTGCTCCCTTCACATATGTGAGCATGCTGTCAGGCCAGTGCATCATCGTCATCTCGACGAATACCAGTTCATATTCACCGATACTTACAGTATCTCCGGTCTTTACAATGACCAGATTCAGATCATCTCTGTGGTAATGTCTTTTAAGAGCTTCCGCGCCATTCTTTGTGCAATAGATGGGTATATCCTTCGCCGGCAGCCTGTCAAGGAGATAACCCAGGCTTCCGCTGTGATCGGGCTCTGTGTGGTTGACGACTATCATATCGATGTTGCCCAGCCCGACGTGTTTCTCAAGATTGTCCACGAAATCCTCCTTATAAGGGTCCCATACCGCATCAATAAGCACTGTTTTTTCGTCTTTGATGATATATGAATTGTAGCTGGTCCCCCTGTGTGTCGAAAGCTCATGGCCGTGGAAATGTCGAAGCCCCCAGTCTTTTATGCCTGTCCAGTAGATATTCTTTTTTATTTCCGTCATGCCGCCGTCTCTCCTTTACAAGAATATTTTGGTTGAGTACGAGTTTATTATTACCCAACCAGCGCAAAAACAAAACACGGGGAAAAGGTAAGGGGACACTTCTCAGCCCGCCGCTAACTGCGACTGAGAAGTGTCCCCTGCTCATCCGGGTTTGTCTCTTGCGTTATTTATCCTTACTCGATTATTGCTGTAACAGTACCGGAACCAACAGTCCTGCCACCCTCACGGATAGCGAACCTGAGTCCTTCTTCCATAGCTATGGGAGTGATCAGCTTGATGGTCATTTCGATATGATCACCAGGCATGCACATCTCTACGCCTTCCGGAAGCTCAGCAACACCGGTAACGTCAGTAGTTCTGAAATAGAACTGAGGTCTGTAGCCGTTGAAGAACGGAGTATGCCTTCCGCCCTCTTCCTTGGTCAGAACGTAAACCTGTCCCTTGAAATGAGTGTGAGGCTTGATGGAACCGGGCTTGGACAGAACCTGTCCTCTTTCGATCTCGGTTCTCTGGATACCTCTGAGCAGGCAGCCGATGTTGTCACCAGCAACAGCCTGATCAAGGAGCTTTCTGAACATCTCGACACCGGTAACGACTGTCTTTCTAGCTTCGTCCATAAGACCTACGATCTCGACTTCATCACCGACTTTGATAGTACCTCTTTCAACTCTGCCCGTAGCAACAGTACCACGACCTGTGATGGAGAATACGTCCTCAACAGGCATAAGGAACGGTTTGTCTGTGGGTCTCTGAGGCTCAGGTATATAAGCGTCTACCTGCTCCATGAGATCCAGTATGGGCTTGTATTCAGGAGCATTCGGGTCAGTAGAGCTGCACTCGAGTGCAACCAGAGCTGATCCTCTAACTATCGGAATATTGTCTCCGTCGAATTCGTACTGGCTGAGAAGCTCTCTTACTTCCATCTCAACAAGCTCGATGAGCTCTTCGTCGTCGACCATATCGCATTTGTTGAGGAATACAACGATATAAGGAACGCCGACCTGACGTGCAAGGAGTATGTGCTCCCTGGTCTGGGGCATCGGACCGTCAGCTGCTGAAACAACGAGGATAGCACCGTCCATCTGAGCTGCACCGGTGATCATGTTCTTAACATAGTCAGCGTGACCAGGGCAGTCAACATGTGCATAGTGCCTGTTCTCTGTCTCGTACTCAACGTGTGAAGTCGATATCGTGATTCCTCTTGCTTTTTCCTCNGGAGCCTTGTCGATCTGATCATATGCTGTAAAGTTAGCCTTGCCCTGGAATCCCAATACCTTGGTGATAGCTGCTGTCAAAGAAGTCTTGCCATGGTCAACGTGACCGATGGTTCCAATGTTAACGTGGGGTTTTGTTCTTTCAAATTTGGCTTTACCCATTTCAATTCTCCTCCCTTGTTCAGTTAGATTACTGAATGTTTTTATTGAATTTTTTATTTCATATGCCGCAGCTTGTCTTTTTTTACGGCATATTGAGCTGCTTGTCCTGNAATACGGCACCTCCGTATTACATGNGCTTATTTCAGCACNGATTCCTGTATGCTCGCAGGTACCTCTTCATAGTGGCTGAACTGCATCGTAAAGACGCCTCTGCCCTGGGTCCTGGAACGGAGCTCCGTTGCATAGCCGAACATACTGGCCAGNGGTACATTTGCTGTTATCACCTGTGCCCCCGATCTCTCTGTCATCCCTTCTATCTTGCCTCTGCGGGACGTAATGTCACCCATCACATCACCCATGTACACTTCGGGGATGACTACATCGACCTTCATTATGGGCTCAAGCAGGACTGGATCCGCCTTACGGCAGCCATCCTTGAATGCCATGGAGCCTGCTATCCTGAATGCCATTTCAGATGAGTCCACCTCGTGGTATGATCCGTCCACAAGGGTGACCTTTACGTCAAGCACCTGGTAACCTCCAAGAACACCGTTCTGCATAGCATCCTGTATACCGGCGTCGATGGCCGGAATGTATTCCTTGGGGATGACACCGCCGACGATCTTGTTCTCGAATGTGTATCCGCTTCCCGGTTCCTGGGGTTCTATCTCGATCACGCAATGACCGTACTGACCCCTGCCGCCGGACTGTCTGACAAACTTGCCTTCAGACTTGACAGCCTTGCGGATGGTCTCCTTGTAAGATACCTGCGGCTGNCCGACATTGGCTTCAACCTTGAATTCACGCAGCATTCTGTCGACTATGATCTCAAGATGAAGTTCTCCCATCCCGGCTATGATGGTCTGACCTGTCTCCTGATCAGTATAAGCCTTGAACGTCGGATCTTCCTCGGCAAGCTTGGCCAGAGCTGCGGACATTTTCTCCTGTCCTGCCTTGGTCTTGGGTTCTACGGCGATATGGATGACCGGTTCCGGAAACTCCATCGATTCCAGTATAACAGGAGCATCATCGCTGCAAAGGGTATCTCCGGTAGAAGTATCCTTGAANCCCACGACTGCCGCGATATCGCCCGAGTAGACGGTATCCACATCCTCCCTGTGGTTGGCATGCATCAACAGCAGCCTGCCGATCCTTTCCCTCTTGCCTTTTGTGGAATTGTACACATATGACCCCGCATTCAGCTTACCTGAATAAACTCTCAGGAAGCACAGTTTCCCGACATAAGGATCCGTCATGATCTTAAATGCAAGTGCAGAAAACGGTCCTTCGTCATCAGCTTTCCTTACGATCTCGTTCTCCGGATCGTCAGGGCAGACTCCGGTTATGGGTGGTACATCCAGCGGTGACGGCATATAATCCACCACAGCATCCAGAAGCTTCTGTACCCCCTTGTTCCTGTAGGATGAACCGCATGTGACGGGTATNATGTCAACGGCAATGGTTGCCTTTCTGATACCGGCACGTATTTCATCCTCTGTGAGTTCTTCACCTGACAGATATTTTTCCATCAAGTCCTCGTCTTGTTCAGCAACAGCTTCAAGTAAAATGTTACGATATTCTTCAGCGATCTCAACCATGTCTTCAGGTATCGGTTCTTCATCAAGTACCGTTCCCAGGTCGTCTAAATAGTATATAGCCTTCATGGTAACAAGGTCGATTATTCCTTTGAAATCCTCTTCCTTGCCAATAGGCAGCTGAATCGGGACAGCATTTGCTTTGAGCCTGTCCTTCATCATCTGGATGCAGTTGAAGAAATCAGCACCCACGATATCCATTTTATTCACATATGCAATGCGCGGAACANGGTACTTATCCGCCTGTCTCCAAACGGTTTCAGACTGGGGTTCCACTCCGCCCTTTGCACAGAAAAGTGTTACCGAACCATCGAGAACTCTCAGAGACCTTTCAACCTCTACGGTAAAGTCAACGTGCCCCGGCGTATCTATAATGTTGATCCTGGTACCCTTCCACTGGGCAGTAGTCGCAGCAGAGGTAATNGTGATGCCTCTTTCCTGCTCCTGTTCCATCCAGTCCATGGTAGCAGCGCCTTCNTGGGTCTCGCCCATCTTGTGCACTCTGCCNGTATAGAACAGGATGCGCTCAGTGGTAGTCGTCTTGCCAGCATCTATATGCGCCATTATACCAATATTTCTGGTATTCTCCAAACTGAACTGCCTGGGCATGATTGCCTCCTTTCTTCCTCGATTAGTTCTGTTCCGTAATACGGAATCTCTTTTTGCATGAGTTATCCTTAAGTTTTTACATATCGGTCCGCGTTATAACACTACGGCGCAGGAAAATTTCCTGCCTGCAGAAAACCCGCCTGCCCCGGCAGTGTAACAGAACGGTCCTGTGTCTGTCGCCTCGTTATACTGCAGCAGCAGTATTACCAGCGATAGTGTGCAAATGCCCTGTTGGCTTCTGCCATCTTGTGGGTGTCTTCCTTTTTCTTGAAGGCTCCGCCCGCACTGTTGGCAGCATCCATGATCTCGCCTGCCAGTCTTTCCTTCATTGTCTTTTCACCCCTGGCACGCGCATAATTGACGATCCACCTGAGTCCCAAAGCCTGTCTCCTGTCGGCTCTTACTTCGATCGGAACCTGGTATGTGGCTCCACCGACTCTCCTGGCTTTGACCTCAAGTACAGGCATAACATTGTTCATCGCCTGTTCGAATACTTCAAGCGGATCCTTGCCTGTCTTCTCTTTTATAATATCGAATGCGCCGTAACAAATCTTCTGGGCAATACCTTTTTTGCCGTCAAGCATTATATTGTTTATAAGCTTGGTTACGACCTTGCTATTATAAATAGGATCAGGCAGGACATCTCTTTTGGGCGTATGTCCTTTTCTTGGCACTTTACTTCCCTCCTTTGATGGATAATAGGGACTAATCGTCCCGCTTCGTCAGCTTCCCGAGGTACTCGGAACCCGCAGGTCCTCGTCAGTGCGTCAGTACTTGTAATATATAAATAAAAAAGTATTTATCTATTCAACATACCTGACACTCTTCTGCTCAAGACCCCTTCGGCCGATCTTACTTCTTCGCCGACTTGGGCCTCTTCGCACCGTACTTGGAACGGGCCTGCATCCTGTTTGCAACGCCTGCTGTATCAAGAGTGCCNCTGATGATATGATATCTGACACCTGGCAGATCCTTGACCCTGCCGCCTCTTATGAGCACAACGCTGTGTTCTTGCAGATTATGGCCTATTCCGGGAATATATGCACTGACCTCGATACCGTTCGTCAGACGAACCCTGGCAACCTTTCTCAGTGCTGAGTTGGGCTTTTTGGGTGTTATCGTCCTGACTACAGTGCAGACCCCTCTTTTCTGAGGAGATTTGGTCACAACCGGCTTCTTTTTCAGTGAGTTGTAACCTCTTTGCAGTGCCGGAGCTGCTGATTTGTACTTAACAGTCTCCCTGCCCTTTCTGACCATCTGATTGAATGTTGGCAACCTTACACCTCCTCTCGCAGTATACATGCAGCGGAGGCACCTACTTCGATGCCTACCGCTTTACCAAGCTGTTTCATCGTATCTACATATTCTATCTGGATCCCGTTGGTCTCACACAATTCCCTGAGATTGCCGGTAATCTTCTCGTCGGCATCTCTCGCAATGAATACCAGGCTTGCATTGCCGTTAGCCACTGCTTTCAAAGACTGTTTGATCCCTACGGTTTTATTGCTGTTTTTCAACATTTCCAGCACTTTCTAAGCACCTGTCCCCTCTGTATCCTTTTTTCGATCTTACGGTTGAAAGACCGGTAAATCGGACAAAACGGGCATAAANCCCCCTGAATTCGCACTGAAATATTTTATCACCGCTATTGAGTGTTGTCAAGAATAACGTATTCAGACAGGGGGAACACCTCCACAGGATCAGGTTTTTGATCTGTAAAGATGTATCCCCCCTGATGTCATTCACTGACAGTACTGATACTTATATCTTTGTACCTGCTCATTCCGGTACCTGCCGGGATAAGCTTTCCTATTATCACGTTCTCCTTGAGTCCCACCAGCGGATCCACCTTGCCCTTTATTGCTGCTTCTGTCAGCACCCTGGTGGTTTCCTGGAAGGANGCCGCAGACAGGAACGATTCCGTGGCAAGGGATGCCTTGGTGATGCCCAGCAGTGCGCGTTTGCCTGTCGCAGGCCTGAGTCCCTCGGCGACGACTCTTGCATTCTCCGCTTCGAAATCGAACATGTCTACAAGTCCNCCAGGCAGCATGTTCGTATCGCCAGCATCGTCGACCTTGACCTTCCTGAGCATCTGTCTGATTATGACCTCTATATGCTTGTCGTTGATGTCAACACCCTGAAGCCTGTAAACTCTCTGGACCTCCTGCAGCAAATACTGCTGTACGCCGTTTACACCCTTGATCTTCAGTATATCATGCGGGTTTACGGATCCTTCCGTGATCTCGTCACCAGCTTCGACCACATCTCCGTCAGAGACTTTGATCCTTGAACCGTAAGTGATCTGATACGTCTTGGATTCTCCATCCTCTGACGTGACGATTACTTCTCTCTTTTTCTTGACATCATTTATCTTGACAGTACCCTTTATCTCGGAGATAACAGCGAGACCTTTCGGCTTTCTGGCCTCGAACAGCTCCTCGACACGTGGAAGACCCTGCGTGATGTCATCGCCGGCTACACCGCCTGTGTGGAACGTTCTCATGGTGAGCTGCGTGCCCGGTTCCCCGATGGACTGAGCAGCGATTATGCCGACCGCTTCACCGACATTGACATCCTCACCCGTCGCCAGGTTGGCACCGTAGCATTTTGAGCATACGCCGTACTCAGAATGGCATGTCAGAACGGACCTGATCTTTACCTTCCTTATCCCGGCCTTCAGGATGTTGCCTGCATCCTGGTCGTCGATCCTNGCACCGGCTTCCACTATGACTTCACCGGTTTCAGGATGGAGTATATCATCAGTGGTGTACCTTCCNATGATCCTTTCGGCGAGGCCTTCTATGACCTCTGTACCGTCCATGATGTCAGATACCTCTATTCCCTTTCTGGTACCGCAGTCCACTTCTCTTACGATAACATCCTGGCTCACGTCTACGAGACGACGAGTCAGATAGCCTGAGTCAGCGGTCCTGATAGCCGTATCAGCAAGACCCTTTCTTCCGCCGTGTGAAGACAGGAAGTATTCAAGAACGCTCAGACCTTCACGGAAATTGGCCTTGATCGGTATCTCAAGAGTCTTACCCTGCGTATCTGCCATAAGGCCTCTCATACCCGACAACTGCTTGATCTGACTGATACTTCCGCGAGCGCCGGATTTGGTCATCATGTATATGGGATTGAAGCGATCCAGCGAATCCATGAGAGCCTTCGTGAGCTCTTCACCGGTCTCGGTCCACGCCTGTATGACTGAAGCATATCTTTCGTCTTCGGAGATCAGACCCCTCTTGTACATCTTTGTGATGTTCTCGATCCTGGCTTCAGTTTCGTCGATGAATTTCTTCTTTACATCGGGGATTACCATATCTGATACACTGATCGTGATGGCACCCTTGGTTGAATAGCTGAAGCCCAACTCCTTCATCTTGTCCAGCACCATGGCTGTTTTGGTTGTTCCATGCACCTTTATGCACCTGTCAATGATTTGCCCCAGTTCTTTCTTCGTGACTAACTGGTTTATCTCAAGGTCGAAGCAATGCTCGGGATCGCTCCTGTCTACGAAACCAAGGTCCTGAGGGATCGCTTCGTTGAATATGAGCTTGCCGACGGTTGCATCAATGACCTTCGAAGCCGGCTTGCCGTCGATCTCTCTGGTCATCCTCACCTTTATTTTTGCATGGAGACCTACATAACCCTCATCGTAAGCCATAATGGCCTCGTCCAGTGAAGAGAACACTTTCCCTTCACCTTTCTCGCCTTCCTTCTCCATGGTCAGGTAATAGCACCCGAGTACCATGTCCTGTGTCGGGACTGTGATAGGTCTTCCGTCCTTGGGAGCCAGCAGATTGTTTGCTGACAGCATGAGGAACCTGGCTTCAGCCTGAGCCTCAGCCGACAGAGGTACATGCACTGCCATCTGGTCGCCGTCGAAGTCGGCATTATATGCTGTACAGACCAGCGGATGGAGTTTTATGGCTCTACCTTCTACGAGCACCGGCTCAAAAGCCTGTATACCCAGCCTGTGGAGCGTCGGAGCACGGTTGAGCAATACGGGATGTTCCTTGATCACTTCTTCCAAAACGTCCCATACCTCCGGTTTAACCCTCTCCACCATTCTCTTCGCACTCTTGATATTATGTGCCAGGCCGTCATTGACGAGCTTTTTCATGACAAAGGGCTTAAACAGCTCCAGGGCCATTTCCTTGGGCAGACCGCACTGGTATATTTTCAGTTCCGGACCTACGACGATAACGGAACGGCCGGAATAGTCAACACGCTTGCCAAGCAGGTTCTGGCGGAAGCGTCCCTGTTTGCCCTTGAGCATATCTGACAGGGATTTCAGAGGTCTGTTGCCCGGACCTGTGACAGGACGCCCTCTCCTGCCGTTGTCTATGAGTGCATCGACAGCTTCCTGCAGCATCCTCTTTTCGTTCCTTACGATTATGTCCGGAGCTCCCAGGTCCAGCAGTCTCTTCAGACGGTTGTTCCTGTTGATGACACGCCTGTACAGATCGTTCAGGTCGGATGTCGCGAACCTGCCGCCGTCCAGCTGCACCATCGGACGAAGCTCCGGCGGGATAACCGGTATCACGTCCAGTATCATCCACTCAGGCCTGTTTCCTGAAAGTCTGAAGGACTCGACCACTTCAAGACGCTTTATGGTCCTTATCCTTTTCTGACCCGTAGCATCTTCAAGCTCTTCTCTCAGTTCCTTCGAGAGCTTATCCAGGTCGATCTCCATAAGCAGTTCCTTTACTGCTTCAGCGCCCATCCCGGCTTTGAATGTATANCCGAATGTATCGATACTGTCCCGGTATTCCTTCTCTGTCAGGATCTGCTTTTTGGAAAGCGGCGTCTGAGCAGGATCTATGACCACATATGCTGCGAAGTACAGTATTTTCTCCAGAGCCCTCGGAGACATATCCAGTATCAATCCCATCCTGCTGGGGATGCCCTTGAAATACCAGATGTGGGAAACGGGGGCTGCCAGTTCGATATGCCCCATACGCTCTCTTCTCACCTTCGAACGGGTGACTTCGACTCCGCACCTGTCACATACTATACCTTTGTATCTGATCCTNTTATATTTACCGCAATGACATTCCCAGTCCTTCTGGGGTCCGAATATCCTTTCGCAGAAGAGACCGTCCCTCTCCGGTTTCAACGTCCTGTAGTTGATCGTTTCCGGCTTTTTCACTTCGCCCCTCGACCATTCTCTGATTTTTTCCGGAGAAGCCAAACCTATTCTTATAGCATCAAAATTGTTCATTTCAAACATGTTCGAATCTCCCTCCTAAAACTCCTCATCGTCCAGGTTATCAACGAATTCCTCTTCTTCAGAGAATATGTCGTCTCCGAGCGAATCATCGAGATCTTCGGTGGTATTGGTGATGTCCCCGATATCAAAATCATCGATGCTTATNTCTTCTTCGATAAGGTCGTTGCTGAGCTCGTCAAGCTCACTGTCAGGCACCTCATCTTCGCGCCCNTCCATGTTCACATTGAGGTCTTCAGGGTCATCCTCTGTGGATTCGCTTATAGCGATCTCTTCGCGTTCCTCTGAGTAGACCTTCACATCCAGCGCAAGGCTCTGTAATTCCTTGATCAGCACCTTAAACGATTCGGGTATTCCCGGTTCAGGCACATTCTCGCCCTTGACGATGGATTCATAGGTCTTCACCCTGCCTACGACGTCGTCTGATTTGACAGTGAGGATCTCCTGCAGTGTATACGCGGCGCCATAGGCCTCAAGAGCCCACACTTCCATCTCTCCGAACCGCTGGCCGCCAAACTGTGCTTTACCGCCGAGCGGCTGCTGGGTGACGAGGGAGTAAGGTCCGGTGGAACGGGCATGTATCTTGTCATCGACCAGATGTGCCAGCTTGAGCATATACATGTACCCGACAGATACACGGCTTTCAAAAGGCTCTCCTGTCCTTCCGTCGTACAGTATCGTTTTTCCGTCTTCCTCCAGACCAGCTTTTTTCAGTGTGTCTATGATATCCTGCTCTGTAGCACCGTCAAAGACAGGGGTAGCTATCTTCCAGCCCAGCGCCTTTGCCGCATAGCCCAGATGCACCTCCAGTACCTGGCCTATATTCATACGCGATGGTACTCCGAGAGGATTGAGTACTATCTCCAGCGGAGTGCCATCCGGCAGGTACGGCATATCTTCCTCAGGGAGTATCCTGGAAATAACACCCTTGTTGCCGTGTCTGCCGGCCATCTTGTCTCCGACTGAAATCTTTCTTTTCTGTGCTATATAAACTCTGACGAGCTGATTCACACCAGGCGGCAGTTCGTCGCCATTTTCTCTCGAGAAAACTTTCACGTCGACTACGATACCGGATTCGCCGTGAGGCACTCTCAGCGATGTGTCTCTGACTTCTCTCGCTTTTTCACCGAATATGGCCCTGAGCAGTCTTTCTTCAGCCGTCAGTTCTGTTTCTCCCTTCGGAGTGACTTTGCCGACCAGTATATCCCCTGCCCTGACCTCGGCACCTATCCTTATGATACCCCTGTCATCAAGGTCCTTGAGTGATTCCTCGCTGACGTTGGGTATGTCCCGGGTGATCTCTTCAGGTCCGAGCTTGGTATCTCTTGCCTCAGACTCATATTCTTCTATATGGATCGATGTGAATACATCATCCTTGACAAGCTTCTCACTTATAAGGATAGCGTCTTCGTAGTTGTAACCTTCCCATGACATGAAGCCCACCAGCACATTCTTGCCCAAGGCGATCTCGCCCAGGTCAGTGGAAGGACCATCAGCGATAACGTCTCCTTCTGCTACTTTGTCGCCTTTTTTCACTATGGGCCTCTGGTTGATACAGGTCCCCTGATTCGACCTGACATATTTCAGAAGCTTGTATACATCCTTCTGTCCATTTCTTCTGCGGATAACGATCTCACTGGCGGTAACCTTATCTACAGTACCTGCAGCACGGGCAAGAACGACCACGCCTGAATCTCTCGCAGCCTTGTATTCTATACCCGTCCCGATGATGGGAGCTTCAGTCCTGATAAGAGGCACAGCCTGTCTCTGCATGTTCGATCCCATCAGCGCTCTGTTGGCATCGTCATTCTCGAGGAACGGGATCATTGCCGTAGCAACTGAAACCAGCTGTTTGGGAGACACGTCCATGTAATCGACGCGCNCTCTCTCAACCTCGATTATGTCATCTTTATATCTGCAGAGCACCTTCCTGTCCCTGAACCTGCCGTCCTTATCGAGCACTTCGTTGGCCTGTGCAATAATAAATCTGTCTTCCTCATCTGCCGTGAGATAATGGATCTCATTGGTCACTATCCCCGAAGCCTTGTCGATCTTTCTGTACGGTGCTTCGATAAATCCGTATTCATTGATCCTGGCATATGTGCTCAGTGAACCGATCAATCCTATGTTGGGACCTTCAGGTGTCTCTATCGGACACATGCGGCCATAGTGGGAATGATGAACGTCACGCACTTCGAAGCCGGCCCTTTCCCTGCTGAGTCCTCCCGGTCCAAGTGCGCTGAGCCTTCTTTTATGTGTCAGTTCAGCCAGCGGATTCGTCTGGTCCATGAACTGGGACAGCTGGCTGCTGCCGAAGAATTCCTTGATGGCTGCAGCTACCGGCCTTATATTTATCAGCGCCTGGGGAGTGACGATGTCGATGTCCTGTATGGTCATCCTTTCCTTTACGACCCTCTCCATCCTGGCAAGACCGATCCTGAACTGATTCTGCAGGAGCTCACCCACACAGCGCAGTCTTCTGTTGCCGAGATGATCTATATCATCATCCTCACCCACTTCATAGCTCAGATTGATGAGGTAATTGACGGATGCTATTATATCTTCCTCCGTGATATGTTTTGGAACGAGCAGATCCGCGTTTTCCCTGATCGCCTGTTTGAGTTCCTTTTTGCCCTGATACTCATCCATGAGCTCTTTGAGTACGCTGAATCTTACTTTTTCCGAAATACCGGTATCAGTAACGTCAAAATCGACAAACGCCCTGAGATCTACAGTCCCGTTACCAATTACCCTTACCTTTTTCCCTTCAACATTGAGGTAAACGGAATTGATGCCTGAATTCTGTATGATTTCAGCCTTATCCCTGTCGATGTATTCGTCCTCTTCGGCAAGTATCTCACCGGTGACCGGGCTCACGATCCTCTCAGCGGATCTGTGACCGGCTATTCTCGAAGCCAGCGACAGCTTCTTGTTGAATTTGAATCTTCCGAATTTCGCAAGATCATATCTTTTCGGCTCGAAAAACAGGCTCCTGATCAGTGACGTAGCACTTTCGACTGTAGGCGGTTCACCGGGTCTGAGCCTCTTATATATTTCAATGAGGCCTTCGTCCTGGGTTTTTGCGCTGTCCTTCTGTATGGTGGCCATGACTCTTTCGTCATCGCCGAGCAGCTCGGTTATCTGCGCGTCAGTCCCATAACCCATTGCACGAACAAGGACTGTGATGGGCAGCTTCCTCGTTCTGTCGACCCTCACATACATTACATCATTTGAATCTGTCTCATATTCGAGCCATGCACCTCGGTTCGGTATGATAGTTGCTGAAAACAGCGGTTTTCCGGTTTTATCAAGCTTTTTGGAATAGTAAAGACCGGGTGATCTTACCAACTGACTCACAACGACCCTTTCAGCACCATTGATAACAAAGGTACCGTTTTCAGTCATCAGCGGGAAATCACCCATGAATATTTCCTGTTCCTTGACCTCTCCGGTTTCCTTGTTGATAAGACGGACCTTGACTTTCAACGGGGCTGAATATGTAGTATCCCTTTCCTTACACTCTTCAACACTGTACTTGGGATTGTCGGTCTCCAGCCTGTAGTCCGGGAATTCAAGCACCAGATTCCCGGTATAGTCCTGAATGGGAGAAATGTCTCTGAACACCTCGCGAAGGCCTTCTTCCAGAAACCACTTGTACGAGTTCTTCTGCACTTCAATGAGATTCGGCATATCCAGGACTTCTTCGATCCTGGAATAGCTCATTCTGGTAGTCCGGCCCAGTTTTACGGGATGCACCATCAATAATCACCTCATAATATTATGACTTGTTAAAAAGAGCAACGTTACATGAAAGGCTTGCATTCATGCAATTCAACCGGATCACCGACTTCATCAGTGCGATACGCCGGTGTATTCAAGCCTTTATATTCTATTTCTATAAAAGCTTTTCGGGGCAATTTCGCACAGCAATCCGACAGAGAAATCTGAACTGCATGTGTATCGACTCATATATACGACTAATATATATGAATGTGGCAGGATTTCGATTTCATTCGTCAAATTGCCTAAAACCATTAAATAATTATTAACAGTTCTTGTGTATTTTATTCCCCTGTGTTATAATCAATTTACAGTTGAATCCGGTCTTATCCTGAAAAAGCACACAAGTATCAGATTATAACGCATTTTATAATTCTAGCATACAGCATAATACTTGTCAACGAGATTTCGTGCTGTTTTTTTATTGTCTTTTCCACCGCATTTGTTGGTGCTTTCCACTGCTTTTGGGGCTGTCTCATCGCCTTCACCGGCCTTCGCATCGCATTTGTCAGCCTTTGCATCGCATTTGTCAGCCTTTGCATCGCATTTACCAGGTCTTCCGCTGCTTTTTCTGCTTCCCCATTGCATTCATCGCTTATTGACTCATTTACCAGCTCTTCCGCTGCTTTTGGGGCCGTCCCACTGCTTTTTCGACTTCGCATCGCCTTTGTCGGCCTTTGCATCGCATTTACCAGCTCTTCCGCTGCTTTTGTCAGCTTTACCACCGCCTTTTTCGGATTTTACCACCGTCTTTTCCGGCTCTCCCACCGCTTTTATCCGCCCTTTCTCAGTGTTTATGGCTTCCCGAGCGTATCCCTCGCCTATTGACTCATTTAGAAACTCTCCGCCGCCTTTATCGGTTTTCCACCGCCTTAGCCGCTTTCACACCAC
>JGI24712J26585_10000540_pt1 | contig 32399 bp, 31 predicted proteins | sample BioPla3DNA2_FD_26585 | JGI IMG/M metagenome (IMG submission 26585)
AAACCCCGCATGGTACACTTTTACATTTCTTTTGAAAGCCTTGCGTCTTCTGCGACTCAAGGTTTTATTTTTTTAGAAAATCAATGCACTTTCTTAGAAAACAAAAAACCCCTACAAACAGGTGTATTTGTAGGGGTAAATCATTTAGTTCAAAAGTGCAGAATGTGGTGGGCGATAAGGGACTCGAACCCCTGACTTTCACCACGTCAAGATGACACTCTACCAGCTGAGTTAATCGCCCATAGTACATTCGCAATCTAGATTATAATCATTTATTGCTTAATTGTCAATGGTCTTTTTTAACTTAGGTGCATAATCTAAAGTGCGAATTTAAATGGCATAAAACATATGGCAACCCTTTATAACGGCAGCTTACCAATTGTTTCTTTACTTCAAAGCTCCTTTTTAAGATTCTATTACTTAATCTTGAGGATAAAAAACCTCTAAAGCTTTATTTATAAACTTTATATTGACCGGCAATTCTGGTCCCTTTTCACCATCAACACTTATAGCCATATCCTTGTCAGCTTTAATTTTGCAATACTTTGTTTTTAGAGTTATCACATGCTTACTGCTAATGGATTCATTGCTCAACACCTTAAAAAATATGCTTGCCAAATCAATATGTTTGCAATTCTTAATTAGGGCAATATCCATAAGTCCATCAGAATAATCAGCATCCTTCAGAATATTATTGAATCCAGCAACATGCTTTCCGTTTATTATTACAAACATAAGTGCCTCTTCTTCAATAACCGTATCTTCTGTCTCTAAAGTCAACAATACCGACTTCATATTTGCAACTTCACTAAGAGCTTTTAAATAATAGGCAAAAGGTCCAAAATTCCTCTTAAGGTCATTATTTGTGCTAAAAGAAACATCCGCAAATACCCCTCCGGCACAAGAACTTAAAAAGTACTGTTCATCATTAATTAAGCCAACATCCACTTTAACAGTATTACCGCTTAGAATTGTATCAATGCATTTATCTAAGTCTGAAGAAATATTGAGTATTGCGGCAAAATCGTTACACGTTCCCGATGGAATTATTCCTAAGGGAACGGATAACTTTAATTTTAGCATTAGATTACTTATATAATTCAAGGTGCCATCTCCACCAGAGGCTATAATGTATTTATAGCGATTATTCTCTAGTAAGTTTTTGAGTTCGTCGGTTTCAGCTTCACCTATTCTATAGGGTTGAAGCAATATACCCTCATCTTGGAATCTACCTAAAATATAATCAATTTTCTGAATAATACTCCTATCCCCGGATAAAGGATTATAAACTAAAATAGCTTGTTCCATAATAATTACCCTTCTTGCCTTATGTATATTTGCTGTATATATAACAAAAATCAACTTAACGGTATTACTAATTATTAAAACATACCGCGGCAAAGCCGCAAGAATTCAGAACCATATACAGCTTACTATACTGTCATGTTTTTTGCAACAATTATTGGAAAGTTTGAAGTTCCTTTTAGATGTATTCCCTTCGATAAAACAACACCCTTGTCAAGTATAGTATTCTCGATGTTTACATCCTCTTCCAAAACCGTACCCTGCATAATAATGCAGTTCTTAACGCTCACACCTTTTTTAATGGTAACACCTCTAAAAAGTACCGAATCTTCCACCTTTCCTTCAATTATGCATCCATCTGCCACAATTGAATTGGTCACTTCAGCTTCATCATTATATTTAGCAGGTGCTTCGTCCTTAACCTTTGTGTATATCTTGCCTTCACTCTCAAAAAGCTCTTTACGAATATCAGGATTCAACATCTCCATATTTAGTCTATAGTAAGCATTTATCGTGCTTATGTTTCTCCAGTATCCATTAAATTTATATCCAAATATTTTTAAAACATCTAGCTTTTTAATAAGTATATCTTTAACGAAATCGTATTTCCCATGGGCAGCACATTCCTCAAGAAGTGAAATTAAAAGCTCCCGCCTCATTAAGTATATCCCCATAGAACACGTTATAAACTGAGGGTCATTGTGTTTCTCCTGAAAATCAATAATTCTTCCGCTCTCGTCCATATTCATTGAGCCTAGATGTACCAATTCTTCAGAAGGCAAATCACTCATATCTCTATAAGCAATTGTTATATCTGCATTACTTTCTAAATGATACTCAAGCATCTTATCAAATCGCATATTATAAATACAATTTCCCATTGCAATAACTACGTATTTCTCAAAGCTTCGCTTGAGGAAAGTTAGATTGTGAAACATTGCATCGGCACTACCCTGATACCAACCGGAATTTTCACCAGTCAAAGATGGAGGAAATATGAAAAGTCCTTCATTTCTTCTATCTAAATCCCACTCTTTTCCCGAACCTAAGTGATCCATCAGTGAACGAAAACTATACTGAGTAAGAACTCCAATATTTGTGACTCCAGAGTTTACCATGTTTGATAGTGAAAAATCTATCATTCTATACTTTCCAGCTACCGGAACAGCAGTACTCGAACGTGTTTCAGCCAGTTCCTTCAGTCTGTTATTCTTCCCTCCGGTCAGAATTAATCCCATTGTACTTTTCATTCACATTCACCCCCCTTTAATGCACTTTTTCCCGATTCGATATTTAAAGAGCATATTTCATCTTTGTTAATACCTATATCAATTACTACATTCTTGCCAATATTACAATCATCAGGAATACACGCTCTATCTCCCACAACGGTTATTCCAGAGTTATAGATAGAAGGCTTTAATTCATTTGGCACATTCTCTCCAATGCCCATTTTTACTCTATCTCCAACCTTCACATTTTCACCTAAAATACTCTGGCTAATATATGTATCCTTACCGACAAAGGAATCAGTCATTATTATTGAATCTTCAATAACAGCCCCCTCTGAAATATATGCACCTGGAAATATAACAGAATTCTTCACTTTTCCGTAAATCATACACCCTTCTGAAACAATTGCTTTTTTTATACTTCCTGTAGGTCCAATATAGTGTGCAGGCTTCACTGGATTTGGCGTAAATATCTTCCATGCAGGATCAAAAAGATTAAAATCAGGTACTCTGCTGATTAAATCCATATTTGATTCCCAAAAAGCTTGAATTGTACCCACATCACGCCAGTAACCGACGAAATTATAAGCCCACATTTCCTTTCCTTCATTTAACATCATCGGAATAATATTTTTACCAAAATCGTGGTCGGATTCTTGGTTTTGATCATCTCTTATCAGATAATCCTTTAATACTTCCCAAGTGAAAATATATACTCCCATTGAAGCAAGATTGCTTTTAGGATTGGCAGGTTTCTCTTCAAACTCATAAATTTTACCGTTTTGATGAGTATTCATTATGCCATACCTTGAAGCTTCCTCAAAGGGTACCTGTATAACCGAAATTGTNGCATCTGCTTTATTTGCCTTATGAAAATCAAGCATTTTTGAATAATCCATCTTGTAAATATGGTCTCCAGACAAAATAACAACATATTGTGGTGAATGCTTGTCAACATAATGAATATTCTGAAAAACTGCATTTGCAGTTCCTTTATACCATTCACCTATTTCAGCTTTCAGATAAGGGGAAAGTATAGTTACACCGCCATCAATTCTATCCATATCCCACGGTTTGCCTATCCCTATATGAGCGTTGAGTTCTAAAGGTTGATATTGAGTGAGGACACCTACTGTATCAATATCTGAGTTTATACAATTACTTAAGGAAAAATCAATTATTCTGTACTTACCGCCATAAGAAACTGCGGGCTTTGCAATATTCTTAGTTAAGACCCCCAGTCTACTGCCCTGACCTCCTGCCAACAATAAAGCAATAATCTCCTTATTCTGCATCCAATCCCCCACCTTGATATGATTATGTTTACACTAAGTATAAATATATATTCTATATATAGCCTGTTTATCCTTTTTTAAATCGAAAATTGTGCCAAAAATAAGCAATAAGATATTTTTTACCACCTCATAAACTCAAATTAAAAAGCTAATGCCCCGTTTAATAAATATATTCCAGGGCATAGTTTGATTTTTGATGTTATAATACTAACACCATAAACATCTCATCTATTATTACATTATTGTATTCACAATTTTTCAATAAATACATAAAATTTGAAATAAGGNAATTCAAAAATTGATAATTGATCAATTACCCCTTAGAAAATTTGCTTTATCTTCTATAATACCACCTTATTCATTTGAATCGTTTCTAAACATTTTTTTATATTCAGCCGGACTATAGTCAGTATATTTCCGAAATAATCTGCTAAAATAACTCGACTCGCGATAGCCTAACATATCACTGACCTCATAAGTCTTGCAATTCCCTTCCTTGAGTAGTCTTTTTGCCCACTCCATCTTCACTGTAGTAACATATTCAAGGAAATTGTAGCCTGTCTCCTGCTTAAAAAGAGAACAAAAGTAATTTTTACTCAAATTTAATTTTTCGGAAATAGTAAATAGGGTTATATCTTGATCGATGTGTTGAAGTACATAGTCACAAGCCTTCTTAATTATAGGATTTCCGTCGCCGGGCTTGTACTTTTTCACTACTTCCATAATATCATTTACTATGTAAATAAAATGCTCCTTAATTTCTTCTTCAGATTTAAAAGAAGTAAAATCAACATCAGTAAACTTGTTGAAATCATATAGTTTCTTTATATAGCTATATTGAGAATCTATGTATCTTGAAATATTATACACCAATTGGTTAGCAGCAAATGCTATTCTGTTCAAAACGCCCTGCGAGCCTATGCTTATTTCATTAAATAAATTGTTTATAGTCTGTACAACTCTTTCATCCGCTGTCATTATGTAGTCGGTTAAAAGCTTTTCACGTTCTGCAGGGTATAGAATTTTCTGCTGTTTGTCAAAATCAAACTCTTTTATATTTATAACACGGTTGCCACCTAAAATATACTTGTGCCGCAAGGCAGCCTTCGCACCCATATAACTCATACTTATTTCTTTTATATTATTCTGAATATTACCAACCCCAATGGTCACTCTAACATCCATATCGAGCTTGATCTTTTCCAATAGTTTTGAAAAAAACGAGTAGGATATTTCCTCAAACTCTGGTATTTTAATATCACTAAGCGGTTGAATGATCACACTTAATATGCCTATATCCATATCTCCTATTACACAGCTAATGCTGCCGAAATCGTCAGCCGTTTTATGTATCTCAAAACGAACCTTCTTTGTAAGTTCATCGAATTTACCACTCTTAACCAATTCTTTTGATTTATCATCAAAATTGCCAATCTCTACAATCGCAACTTGTACCATTCCTTTATGGAGATTTAGCCCATACTCCTCAACCATATCGTCAAACTTCTGCAAAAGATAATCTTTTCCTCTTAATATATCATATAGGAGTCTTTCTCTAAAAAGCTCCATTTTCTCCTTGATTTTTTGTTTTTTTTCCTCTTCCTGCTTTTTGAGCATTAGTTCATCAAAAACTTTTTTCATCAATTCTATCAGGCTGTCCTTATTTATAGGCTTCATAATATAACCGAAGGCTCCCAACAAAATCCCCTGCTTAACGTGAGGATAATCGTCTTCATCACTTAGAAAAACTACCTGTGGGCCGGTTTCATATTCTTTTATTGAGTTTAGTAGCTCTATGCCGTCCATTTTAGGCATACTTATATCTGATATAATAACATCTGGGTTGTATTCGTTAAATTTATGTAATGCATCTATTCCGTTATTTGCAATATATACAATTTCAAACCCAATATGGTTCCAGTTTATTTGATTTGCCAACCAATCACACACCAACGGGTCATCATCAACTATCATGACGCTAAACAATGCAAGATCCTCCCTTTTATTACATTAAAACAGCTACATTTATTCTTGAATCTATTTAATACATAACAATAGAATTAATATTGCTTTTTTATAGAAATGTCCTACAAAATAGAAATAAGTTTAATTATCCATAAAATAATATTAATACGTTATTAAATTCTTGTCAAATATTTGTTGTTTATAAAGAGATAAATAACTGGTATTTTTCATATATATTGCCATATAGTTTTAAATGGCGAGTTTTGTCTGAAATTAGCTTAGCATAAAGAAAAAAAGGAGGTATCCTCCTTTTTTATGCATTTATTAATTTGTCGATTGTTTTTTGATCAAAACCTACAATAATGTTTCCATCTATATCTAATACTGGTACACCTCGCTGACCTGACTTTTTAACCATCTCTGCAGCTGCTTCTCTGTCTGCTGATACATCTACGTCATCAAAAGCCACATTCTTTGATTTTAAATAATCTTTCGCAATTGTACACCATGGACAAGTTGGGGTTGAATATACTTTTATTGTCATATTTATTACCTCCTAATAATCATGTTTTCGTTTACATTTTATATATACCCCATACAGGTATATATAAACAAACTTTTTTATTTTTTAATTAGTATAACAAAAAAAGAGGTCGCTTACCTCTTTTTTTGTTTTAATAATAATCATTTGATTATCTTCTTATCAATAATATCAGCGTGTAATGGTTTCATTACGCTAGCATTAGTATAAGCAGTGTAAGCAGAATATTCGGAAATAATCTTTTTTTCTGCTTCAGTAAGTCTAATTATCTTTTTTGGTTGCATTACTTTCTCCATTTAGTACTGCCCCCTTTTAATTATTATAGTTTTATTATACCTCATCAGCATTTGATAAGATATAGTACAATAGGCTAATTTTTCTAGTACTCTACTAGTATATTAGCATTACTATCCATTCTACTTACTGGTTTTCTTTGCTGCAGTGCTTTTCTTTGCTGTAGTAGTTTTGCTACTTGTAGTCTTTTTTGCAGCAGTTTTTGTTGATGTAGCTGCTTTTGTCTTAGCTGTTTTCGTTTTGGTTGCAGAAGCTTCTTTTGCTGTCTCGGATTTTGTTGCACTTGCCTTCACCTTTGGAGAAGCCTTCTTTTCGGTAGAAGTACTAGACTTCCTTGAAGCTTTTGCTGAAACATTGAAAGAATAATTTTGCTGTGAATTATTATCCCAATTATCCACACTATCCTTAAATGCAATGTTCAAGTTGTCCGACAAATTTACTTTAATAGTGGCTTTAAATACATCTTTGTCCTTTTCCATAGGGATAAATTCTTTGGCTTCCCAGTTGTCGCCATAACCTATATGGGCGTATACAGAGTCGGCACCACTTTGTGCGAGCAAACCTCTATATAGGACAGTAACCTCGTCCCCAACATTGATTGTAGCTTTTGAGATTTTAACGCCATTATCTTCATACAATTGCCTAGTTCTTGCCAAAACAATCACCTCTTCGTTTAGATTTTAGTTATTTTATTTTCTCAAAATGCTCTTAATAATTATTATTTGTCTCTAAACCAAATAATAATTTTAGGTTCTAGCCTCTTAAACTTTTGCCCCTTTTTTTGCGTTAAGAAACGTAATTAAATTTTATTTAAATACCCTTCCCACATATTATTCGGAAAAATTATCAAATACTTTAATACTAATTTTAAAAATTTACAAAAAACATTTACTAAAGTTCTAATCCACAATGCTTTTTGTGTACAATTTACCACTATATACATTTTTTTATATGCTCGAAAACATTTTATAAAAAAATGCAGCAATAGTCAACTAATTTACATAAAAGAAAATAGTTTTATATATATAATTAATATATGTATATTCTTATTGATTATTCAAAAGGCACTTTTTAGATAATACATTTTTATCCCAAAATAAGTTTTTCTAACGTCGGATTAATGCTTAAAGCTTTCTTCAATTCCTTATATTCGTAAAGCGTCGATGGCTTTGGCTGATAATTTTTAACAGCTCTGATCATAAGATTTTTAGGGGTTTCAATTGGTGAAATATACTCCACAACCGAAACCTTATAGCCTAATGCTTCTAATAAAAGAGCTCTAATTCCATCAGTAATTATATCCGCCATTCTCGCCTTTAAAATTCCGTGCTTTATTATTTGCTCAAAGGGTGGATAAGAATACTGACTTAAAATTTCCTGCTGACAACACGGTACCACCACTATAGATTTGACTTTATTGTTTACTGCTAAAGCTATTGCCTGATCTGTAGCAGTATTGCAGGCATGTAAACTAATAACCATGTGAACATCTCTCTGAGCTTTATAATTGCTTATATCAGTCACTTTAAACTCCATATTATGGTAGCCAAGGTTGTCTGCTATCTTCTTTGAAGCTTCAATTACTGTAGGTGAGTTGTCGAGTCCTATAAAATAGCATGGTTTTTTCAGTACTTCTCTTATGTAATAGTTCAACACAAAAGTAAGGTACGATTTTCCACAGCCGCAATCTAATACCGTTATAGAATCATGCTCCTTCAGAAGTTCACCTAACATATCGTTTATCAACTCAACAAAGCGATCAATCTGATTATACTTGCGTATCATATCATTTTTGATTTTTCCATTNGCTGCTAAAATTCCAATTTCTTTNAGCAAATCATCAGCTTGACCAACTTTTATATAATAGTCTCGGTTGGATATTTGCGGTACATCATTATGGTTATTTAGTACTTCCTCAACCTGATTTTCCTTAGTTTTCATTTTAACATTTTTATCATCGGCTTCTATAAATATGGTGGTTCCCCGCTCTTCATAGGTAATTTGGAGANTGTCATAGTTTTCTGCTAGTTTTGTCAAGCTAAGAGCTAGGGAATTTATTTCAATTGTTTCGGAATTTCCGCTATAGCTTATCTTTAGCTTTTCTTCTAAAAGAACCACACTACCCGGAAACTTTTTAGTTCCAGATTTGAAAATAAGATCAATTTTCTTAAAGTACTCTTTATTTTCTTCTATGCGGCTTTCAAGCCCTGTTAAAAACAATTTTAGTTTGTTTAAACTCTGCTTATTCATACCTACTTCTCCTAATTTTAATTTAAATTATTTTCTTTTTGACTTCTTACCTCATTTATAAGATTTGAAAGCTCATCCTGTGTCAACTCACGAAATTCACCTGGTGCAAGGTCTTTATCTAGTACCAAATTCCCCATGGTCACCCTCTTTAAGAACTTAACTTTCTTACCCACTGCTTCAAACATCCTCTTAACCTGATGAAATTTGCCTTCATATATTACTACATCAACACTTGAATTTACATCTCTATCTAATATATACAGTTCGGCAGGAAGTGTTTTATAACCATCCNCCAAAATTACTCCTTCTTCAAACCTTTTTACATCCTCTTGCGTTACTTCTCCTTCTATGAAAGCAAAATACCTTTTGGGAACATGCTTTTTAGGAGACAAAATTTCATGGGCAAGCTGCCCGTCATTAGTTATGAGAAGAAGCCCCTCCGTATCAATATCAAGTCTTCCTACTGGAAACAAATCAAAGCACTTATATTCTTCCGACAAAATATCAATTACTGTTTCATGTCGGTCATCAAAAGTGGCTGAAATAACACCTGCCGGCTTATTCATCATAATATATATGTATTGTCTGTAATTGAGTTTTTGACCTGATATTTCTATCTGGCTTTTCTTAGGATCTACATGCATTCCGCTATCATCTATTACTTCACCATCAACTTTTACTTGACCACTTTTTACAAGTTGTTTAATCTCTCTTCTTGTTCCGAAACCGGAATTTGATAATATTTTGTCCACTCTTTGCGTCTCTCTCATGCCTTACCCTCCTGCTTATATAATTTTTCAAGCTGTTAACTAGGCTAGCCTAACTCATTTTTCTCCAACCCTTAGGGTACAAGTTCTTGAGCATATCGCCGGTTTGCTTTGACCACCCTAGTGTAAACCCATCTACTAAAATACCCACTAAGGCTTTTTCCCCTTCCCTCATTAANGTCTCTCCCTTTAGGTACTTTATTACCTCAACTGAGTTAGCNTCAAAATTAAGAACATTTTTNAAATCATTTTTACCTAGCGAAAGAACAAAAGAATGAGAGGGCTCAAATCTCCCTTTTAAAGCTTCTCCTATATATCTTCCAAACTTCGCAACCTTTATTCCTGAAAGATCTGGTAATTTAACCGGCAAAGAGTAAAGGTTGTTTCCCTTTACTATAAAAGTATCTTCAAGTATTAGGTTCAAGTTAGCCTTTTCAAAATTTCTATAACTATCAAGTACTTCACTATTGCCCGATACCATGGTTTTGTCAAAGCTTTGGAAAGACTTAAAATCAGCTTCCTTTTTGTGCAGCAATGCAACAAAATGTCCTTCACCTTTGACCTTGTGCGGCCATAATCTTGCCGTCTTTTTTAGCTCAGTATCGTTGTTGNCCCACTCAGGTCTTCCATCGGCTATACCATCCGTCTTAGGCACTTCACAAAGTTCATAGTCAGGATGATTCTCTATAAATTCCACNATCCTTTGTTCATTTTCTTCCGGAGAAAAGGTACAAGTTGAATACACCAAATAGCCTCCTGGTTTCAACATTTTATCTACATAACTTAAAATATCCCTTTGCATCCCAGAGCATAAATCGCATTTGTATTTTCCCCAACTTTTTGCTGCATCCTCATCCTTTCGAAACATTCCTTCACCTGAGCAAGGTGCATCAACTAGAATTTTATCAAAAAAGTTCATAAACTTACCCGATAGATTCTTCGGAGTATCGTTTGTAACAACTGCATTGGTAACCCCACACAGTTCAATATTCTTAACAAGGGCTTTCACCCTATCAGAATTGATATCATTTGCTACCAATAGACCCTTACCCTTCATCCCAGCTGCTATTTGAACAGTTTTACCGCCGGGGGCTGCACAGAGATCCAAAATATTCTCACCGGGTTTTGCAGCTATTACCGCACCAGGTAGCATTGCACTTGGTTCCTGTATATAGTACAACCCTGCATAATAGTATGGATGCTTGCCGGGATTCTCTCCTTCCCTGTAATAAAACCCATCTTTCGTCCAGGGTACCGGCTCAAGTACAAAAGGTGTTATCTTTAAAAACTCTTCGACACTTATTTTAAGCGTATTAACTCTTAGCCCATAATATCTAGGTAAATCAAAGGAATTTACAAACTCCTCATATTCCTTTGTATCTAAAAGATTATGTATTTTATCTAAAAATTCAACAGGTATTCTCATGTTTATAGCTCCATTCTCATCCATCATAACTTATGTTATTATAACATATACAATCTTTGCTGCAAATCTTGGTAATAATCAAGTGAACACTCTATAAATATTCGATAAAAATATAAATTTAATTAATTAATAAAGAGGATTTTTAATAGTTTTGTAGAATAAATATTTATAAGTAATGTAATTTTCAATAAAAAATTTGCACTCGCCATTTCAAAAATTTAATTTAACAGGCTTCATGACTCAAATTTTCCTTAGGTTGTTATTTGAAATGGCCTAATATATACATATCTAAAAAAGCAAAACTATTCTCACTATTTATCTGGAGGTTAAATATGAAAAAGTTTATTTCTTCATCCAGCATTTTACTAATTTTCCCGCTTCTTGTCACGCTGATTTTTGCTATCATTACTAAAGTTCAAACGGATAACTGGGTAGCAGTTATACTCCTATTATTATCAACAGTATTATCTAGTTTTATTTTATATGTTCTTAACTATTTTAAAATAAAAAATCGCTTTAATCATTTTGAAAGTTACATCAGTCAATTAAAACAAGGTGATTTTTCTCAATCAATTGATACCTCAAAGTGCTCAGGGTTTGGTAATATTGCACAAGGTGTTAATGATGTTTTTACGGATGTTAAAGCTCTACTTCAAAGCTTTCACGATCTCTCAAGCTCCATTTTAGACTCTTCAAATTCAGTATGTTCCACAGCAGATCAGGCCTCAAGTGCCATGCAAGACATATCAAAAACTATGGATGAGATTGCAAAAGGTGCTTCTGACCAAGCACAGCAAGCACAGCATGGGGTTGAAATGGTGGATAACCTTAGTGAACAGATTGATTTTGTATATGAAAGTTATGGTAGGATAACCGATGAAACAAAAAAAATAAACGACCTAAACAATGTTGGTCTTGACTCAGTCAGCATTTTGCATACTAAATCAAAAGAAAATAACGATACCGCCGAAAAAATATTTACAGTTATTGAAAAGTTAACAAATACTACAAATGACATAGGATTATTTGTTGAGTCAATAGAAAGCATCGCTGAACAGACTAATCTTCTGGCTTTGAACGCTGCTATTGAAGCTGCAAGAGCCGGTGAGGCAGGTAGAGGTTTTGCTGTAGTTGCAGAAGAAGTAAGAAAGCTTGCGGATCAAAGTAGAAAGTCAACAGAAGAAATTAATGTGCTCATGAAAAGCATTCAGGAAGAATCACAATTAGCAATTCAATCAATGGAATTAATGAAAAAAGTGTCCCAAGAACAGAATATTGCAGTTAACAAAACCGATAGTGCCTTTAACGATATTGCAAATGCGATAACAAATATCGTAGGAAAAATTAACGAAGTTAATCAATCGGTTTCAAAAATGCAGAATGATAAGATTCAGGTTACTTCTGCAATAGAGAGTATTTCATCGGTTTCGGAAGAAACCGCAGCAGCGAGCGAAGAAGTAGCAGCTACTACAGAACATGAGCTTTTAGCAATTTCAGAAATGCAAAAGTCTTTCAAAAAGCTCGATGGATTGGTGCATCAGCTTGATGGTAAATTGAACAGTTACTCTATTGGCAAATAAATATTACTGTATTGACATAAACAAAAGTTCGTAGGCGTTTAGCTTTCGAACTTTTGTTTATGTCAATTATTGAATTACCTCATTACATCACTAGACATTGTATGATTTTAGAAGTTCTGCAAGCTCTGCCTTTGGAAAGTTTTCACTCGCTTCTCTTATGTGGTCTGCCGTATTGTCCTCGGACCAAAAATGTGTAAGTAGCAACCTTTTTGCATTGGCTTTTTGAGCAACAATACCGCATTCCCTTGCTGTCAAATGCGGGACATTATCGCTTTTCTTATCCTTCGATAGTAGACCTGCATCAAGCATTATGATATCTGCATCCTTTGAAAACTCTATAATATTGTCATTCCATGAGGTATCTCCGGAAAACACAAACTTCTTGCCTCTCGAAATTATTGATAGAGCATAACTTGTAACGGGATGCACCATTTCCTTAAATTCTACCTTCATATCTCCGTAGTTTAGCACTAGGTCAGGAGTTATATGCTTTAGGTTAAATACTTCAGGTATATCCATTCTATTGTATTCCTCTTGAGGCTGGTTTGGTGCATATACCTCTATAGGGCTAAGTTTTGCACCTCTATTCATTTTTATCTGTAGTGCGTAGCGTAGTATCATCATGTCGGACATGTGATCGCTGTGCAGATGCGTTAGGATGATTGCATCGAGTTCCTCGATTGGTATGAATCGTTGAAGGTTTGCTAAGACTCCATTTCCGCAGTCTATTAGGATATTTTTATCTCCTTCTGTTATTAAGTAGCCTGAGCAGGCTCCTCCTGCTGATGGGAAAGGGCCGTTGTTTCCAAGTACCGTTAATTTCATGTTTGTCACCTCGTTTTAGTTGTTATTTTCTATTCTTTTTGGCTTTAATTGTTTTGCTTTTATTTTTTTGTGGTCTGAATTAGTGGTGTAGTGATTTTGAGACTGTAGGAAGGGGAATACCTGTTGTTTTAGTGTTTTGCATTTTATAGGGTTGTATTCTTGCCTAATAAAGTTTGTTGATCAGTTTAAGTGCTTTATCCTTGAAAGAGATGTTGCTATTATGTAGCCTACAAATGCACTTACTCCTCCTTGAACTGCGTTTACTGGAAGTTCTGATATAGCTTTTATGTATCCGTATTCGGTGCTGAAAAGTCCTAGTATGTATATCTCTGCTAAGAAGTAACCTGTTATCATAACAATACATCCTGCGATTATTGCTAGCATATTTATTACATTACCGTTTATTTTCTTATTGCCTTTAGCTTTATATATTATATATCCAATTACAAAACCTTCCAAGCCTTTTACAAAAAATGTGATGGGTGCAAAATATGCATAACCCAAAAAAACGTCAGCGAGAGCTGAACCAAATGAGCCAGCAACAAATCCGCTTTTTTTACCTAGCATAACGGCAGCAACAATTATTGCAGCATCTCCAATATTAAAATACCCCAAAGGACCCGGTATTTTTGTAAACATAGTCACCAATAAAACCGTTGCTATCATTAAGCCGTTTAATATAATTTGCTTTATTTCTTTTCTATTCTCTTCTCTTCCCTTCAAACTCCCCAAAATTTAATCCTCCCACCTATATGTTTTGTACTAAGCATTTTAGATATTGTAACATGTATGCATTGATTTATATGATTTAAAGCCAATCTAATCCATAATTTGGATTTTGTGAACTAACGGTTGTTAAGCATCGTCAGCACACTGTAATCATCGTTTATCTCAAGCTTTGTGATACTGGCGTTATCAACTCTAAAACGCCACGAGCTTTCGATACCTAGCTCTAAAAGGTATGCCAATATAAATCTTATTGTACCAAGGTGTGTTACAAGCATAAATACACCTTTAGTATTTTTCTCTATTAACTCTCTTACAAACTTAGCTGATCTGTCATAAGCTTCTATTGCACTTTCACCATCTTTAATAGGATACTTAATCCAGTCGTCCACCCATGCCTTGTATTTCGATGGATACCTTTGTGTCATTTCTTCCAACGTAAGATCGTCCCAAATTCCAAAATTTCTTTCCTTTAGACCATCGGTATACACAATATCAAGATTATAATTTTCGTTAATTATTTGTGCAGTTTGTAAAGCTCTCTTAAGAGGACTTGAAAATATTTTATCTATCTTAGTATTTTTTAAGTGATCTCGTAAATTACATACTTGGCTTAAGCCGGTTTCATTGAGTTCTATATCTGTCCAACCTAAATAGGAGCCTCTTATGTTACTATCTGTCTCCCCATGCCTTATAAGGATTAATTCCAACATTCCAACTCCCCCGTTCTGCCTTAATTATTGATTTAGGTGATTGCTAAAAAATGACTGGTCAATGGGTGTCTCAAATTCACAATGTATACATCAACATCAAAAAAACAGTCTGATTCAATTCACAAACTGCTCCAAGAATATCCCCCGTAGCACCGCCTATTTTTAGAGTAAGAATTTTTGTTATGATAAAAGAGGTTGTCATCAGAATAAAAGCTGTCACCACGCCTTTTAATCCCATTATCGCTCCAAAAATCACAACAGAAATAATTCCTCCGAAAAACATTTCTTTTATTCCACAATGATCTATAAAACTTTTACCAAGTCCCTCATTTTTTCTAGCATAAACCGATGTACCCGCACCAAATAAAGAGCCTATTCTGCCTGCAACAGGAAAAAGTAAGATAGCCTTTGCCATTATGTTTATCTCCGTTAGCAACACAAAATTAAGCAAAATAATACATATTAGAGCTAGAACAGCATTAGTTCCAACTCTGCTATCCCTCATTATTTCAAGAATCTTATCCTTCGGCCTACTAGAAAACAAGCCATCAAAAGTATCGCCCAAACCATCGAGATGAAGGCCTCCCGTTAAAACTATGTATCCAATTATAATTAATGCCGCTACTATTTTTATAGAAAAAAACATGTTCAATAGCCTCTGGAAAGCAAACAACAAAAACCCGATTATCAAACCGACAACGGGTGCAAAGGTCAAGCCCTTTCCATAGTCTTTTTCATCACAATTCATATTTATTGGAATAGGTATCGAAGTAAAGAATTGAAGCATAATAACAAACCTTTTAATTATAACCACTTTTTATCTCCCGTGTTTTTTACATTAGATGATTCTAAAAACAACTAGTCTTACATACTTTAATAAACAACTTAAAATTCATCTTTGTCCATCTATACTCTACTTGATTTTTACAGGTATTCCTGAAACACATAAATATACTTCGTCTGCTGCTTTAGCAAGCATTTGATTAATTCTTCCTGCAATATCTCTAAATATTCTAGAGAGTCTATTTTCAGGCACAATGCCCATACCTATTTCATTTGTAACCAAAATAAAGGTCGTGCCCTTGTCCTTTATAGCTTTTAAAAGTTTCTCCATCTCCATCTTTATTCCGGCTTCAACACCGTCAATCTCCTCATTGGAAGCTTTATCCCAATCGAGAGGAGTATCTAGCATTAAATTTGTTATCATTATTGTAATACAATCGAGCAAAAATGCAACATGTTCACTCTTTTCATTGGCTAAATGCTTATCCATATCCTTATAGACCTCAATAGTTTTCCAATAACTAGGTCTTTGGTCTACATGCTTTTTTATCCGTGCTCTCATTTCATCATCAAAAGGTATTGAAGTAGCTATATAGACCACATCACAATTGCAGTCTTTAGCCAGCTTTTCGGCAAAGGAGCTTTTGCCGCTTCGTGCACCTCCTGTCACAACAACTAAACGTCCCATAAGAAATAATACTCCTAAACTATAAAAATCAATTATAAGCTCTAAATAAAATGCCAGAGGATAAAAAACAGAGAATATATGATGCCAAATAAAACCATTCCCAAAACTCCCGCCGCATACATAAAGCTTATGGTATCAGAAATATCTCTTATCTCTGAACTTCTCTTATTATCACCTATAACAGGCTTATCTACAATATCTCCAAAATATAACCCTGCACTTCCTAATTGTATACCGAGTGCACCAGCTATAGCTGCTTCGGGATAGCCTGAATTAGGATTATGGTGCTTTCTTTTATCTCTTTTCATTATGGTAAAAGCCATCTTATAATCTTTACGTAAAAATATAGAAGCTATCACAATTAATATCCCAGTTATCCTTGCCGGAATATAATTTGCTAAGTCATTCATTTTAACGGCAGCGAATCCAAAACCTTTATGCCTTTTAACCTTATTTCCTTTAACCGACTTAAGTATGTTGATTGTCCTATACAGATAAACAACAGGTGCACCCAATCCAAATAAAGAACCTATAAACGCATAAAAAATAGGTGCAACAACATTTTCCGAGGTCTTTTCTGCAGTGGTCTCAATAGTGCCTCTTATAATATCCTGCTCATCTAAATGCTTTATTTTTCTTCCTACAATATCAGAAAGGATATTACCTGCCTTAAAAACATCCCTATCCTTTAGAGCATCAATTACTTCAACACCTTCAATTGAAACAGACTTTATTGAAAAAGCCGAGTAAATGAAATATATGCTGATGACATGGTATGCTATAGGATTAATCAAATAAGCCGCTGCAACTATGAGAAACACAGCTATTGTAACTAATGTAATGATAATGATTGTAATATACATGCCAGAAATCTTCTTATTTCTATCGCTCCTTATAGCACTATGAACATAGTCCTCACCTAATGCTTTAATTTTTCTGTTATAAAGCAAGTCCGCAATTTTCCTATAACCAACTTCAATTATTTTTGTTAACCATTTAATAAACTTTAGCGGATGTGGTATCCATTTCGGATATCCTATAATCACTTCAAGAACAAAGGCAATAAAAACATCCATCAGCGGGTATAGGCTCATTTAAAATGTCTCCCTTCTATTCTTATACAATTATTTTAAATCAATTTTATTTAAAATGTATCCTTTGAATTTCGATGGAGTCAAATACGCAGAGGATGTCATAAAATATCAGGTGCATTTCCTTATGTAAAGTGCTATAAGTCCAAAATACACATATTGCAGAGCTTTTTCAGCAAAAAAATCATCAAGCTTATTATTTATACGCTAATGTTACTAATTATATCACTTTCCCCATAAGTTCATTATATATATTTTCAATGGTTTCTGCAAGAAAAGGTTTTATTCTTTTAGTATCAAACAACAATATAAAAAGTAGTACTTCTTTACTTTACAGTTCAGAAACACTACTTTTTACGTATAGGCATATAATTATTGCATTGTTCAATAACTTTTATTACCTATATGAATGTCATACCCGTTGTTCTAGTGTTATAGCTTTTATATAAAATTTTATCTTTCGGTTTATGTCAATTCCTATTCCTTAAAAAACTCATCATATAATGCCCTAACAGCTTTTTCCTTGTCAACTGCTTTTATACCAAACATTAAACTAACTTCGGAAGAGCCTTGATTAATCATCTCTATATTAACTCCTGCTTTTGCAAGTGCATTTGTCGCTCTATATGCAATGCCGACAGTTCGGAGCATTCCCTCACCAACAACCATAACTAAAGCTGAACCCCTCTCAATAGCAATGTGATCAACGTTTAACTCATCTTTGATACGGTTGATTAAATGCTCTTCATTGACTTTATTCAATTGATTCTCTTCTACAACAATAGATATATTATCAATTCCTGAAGGTGTATGTTCGTAGGATAAACCTTCCTGCTCTAAAATACCTAACAATTTCCTACCGAAGCCTACTTCCCTGTTCATCATATACTTGCTGACATAAATTGTACAAAAGCCTGCACCACTTGCTATTCCAACAACAAGGTTATCCTTTATCTCACGATTTGGAGCAATTAGTGTCCCAGGTGCTTTAGGGTTGTTTGTATTCTTTATGCAAACGGGAATGCCTCTTCTATATAAAGGCTCCATAGTCTCCGCATGCAGCACTGAAAAGCCTGAATATGACAGTTCTCTCATTTCTTTATATGTGAAAACAGGTATAGGCTTTGGATTATCAACAATATTAGGATTTGCAGCAAACACCGAATCAACATCTGTAAAATTTTCATATAAATCGGCTTTTACGGCAGCTGCCAATATTGAACCAGTAATATCCGAACCACCACGGGGAAAAGTTACAACATCACCCTTTTTAGAATAGCCGAAGAAACCTGGGAATATCATTATTCCTGTTCTGTCTCTGAGCTTCTCTAAATTAGCATAGGATTCGGGAAGCACTCTTGCATTTCCAAATTCATCACTAAGTAACAGGCCTGCATCTTTAGGATTTATGTATTGTGCATCAATACCCTTACTCTTAAGATATGCAGCTACTACTTTTGCACTATTATCTTCACCAGCAGCCTTAAGAGTATCCATAAACATATCCTTGTTACTTTTATCTAAACTCACACGTTTTTTTAAGTCCTCCGAAATAACCTTTACAATTTCATCGGACAAATTAAGGTCTTTTGCAATTTCTGCATATCTATCAATAACAGCATTAAGCTCTGCTTCTGCATCACCTTCTTTAATACATTTTTCTGCAAGCATTATCAATAGATCTGTTACCTTTATATCATCCTTAAAACGTTTTCCGGGTGCCGACACAACCACTAAACGTCTGTCAGGGTCTGAAACGACTATATCACATACCTTTTTAATCTGCTCTGCATTCGCAAGAGATGTTCCACCAAATTTTGCAACTTTCATCCTTTAACCTCCACATCATGGTAAATATATTTTATTTTATTCTTACAATATCCTAATGGTGTTCACTAATTCCTTGACAGACTTAGAGTTTATTATCTGTTCGAACTTTTCTTTATGCTCTTTCTCTGAGATATTTCCTGTAACAAAAGCCATCTCGTCTTTATCCTTGATATTTAAAGGCTTTAACCATTGTACATTGTCATAAACAGAGTTAACAAGTTCATTAGCCTCACTTTGATTCTCCGCCTTTAACCTAACAAGATACTTTGTATTTGTATCCATTATATCTATAATATTGGAATTCTCATCAACACTCCAATCATACCCTCCGCAGCTTCCCCAATGTTTGACTATATCAATAACATCAGCAACAACTGCACTTGCAGTAGGTAGTTTACCAGCACCACGACCGTAAAACATAGCTTCTCCAATTGCATCACCATTTACTACAATAGCATTAAATACATCCTCCACATTGAACAGTGGATTGTCTTTATCAACTAGGGCAGGGCTAACTCTTGCAACAATCTTATCCCCTATTTTCTCACTCATTGCAATAAGCTTAATTGCAGAATTTAAACTTTCTGCATATTCAATATCTGTAAGAGTGAGCTTTGATATACCCTCAGTGTGAATATTACTATAATCTACAAACTCATTGTAGGCAATGGAAGAGAGTATAGCAATTTTCCTACAGGAATCATGTCCCTCAATATCAGCAGTAGGGTCTGCTTCGGCATATCCATTTTTCTGTGCCTCTTTAAGTGCCACATCAAAGTCTTTTCCGTCCCTTTTCATTTGAGTTAATATATAGTTTGTAGTGCCGTTTAAAATCCCTACAATGCTATATATTTCATTTGCAGCCAGACAACGGTTAAGGGGTCTGATTATTGGAATGCCTCCCCCCACACTAGCTTCGAAAAGATAGTTTATGTTATTTTTCTTAGCTAGCTTTAATAATTCAGGACCATGGGTTGCGACTAGTTCTTTGTTAGATGTTACAACATGCTTACCACTTTCTAAAGCCCTTTTGGTATATTCATAGGCAATCTTTGCTCCGCCAATGGTTTCTATAACAATATTTATCGATTCATCATCGAATATATCTTGCGGGTCTTTTGTAAGAAGTTCTTTATCGGGACAAGTATCATCAAAATCTCTAATATCCAGTACCTTCTTAACTTTAATTTCATTACCCGCCTTTTGTGAAATACTAGTACTGTTTTTCTTGATAATCTCAACTACACCAGAACCCACAACACCATATCCAAGAACTGCTACATTAATCATAAAAAAACCTCCTCTATTCTCTTGCAAGAATCTCTTGTCTTCTGACACCTTCAATCTTGCCGATTTCGTCCATCAACACACTTATATCACTTGTCATACTGTCAGTTTCTATCGAAATTGTCACATCCGCTAAGCCGTTTATAGGAATATTCTGATTAATGGTCAGAATGTTAGCTTTTGCACTGGAAATTCGATTTATGATACTTGACAGTATGCCGGAATAATCTTCCACTACAAAAAACAGCGTCATAACTCTTCCTCTAGACGTCTCATAAAACGGGAACACATAATCCCTATATTTATAAAACGCACTTCGACTGATGCCTACTTTTTTTACAGCATCATTAATATTCTTTATTGTGCCACTAGAGAGTATTTTTTTGACTTCAACAACTTTAACAAAAACCTCCGGAAGTACTGAGGTATTAACCAAGTAATATTTTGAGGTATTTTTCATATTCCCCTCCCTGTCTTTCTCCCATGCACATATGTGTTTCTATGGTGTAATATTAACATATGTAAAATATTTATTCAATACTTTTTGACGATTTTTTATATTTTAATAAACACATTAAAAAAAAGCTTAGGGCTTGTCCCTTCGCTTTATTTTTTCTCTACATTTTGCTTTATATATTATATATTACAATATCTAAAATTAGTGTAAAATATCCATTACAAAATATAGGGCTTGTTTTTGAAATGGCCTTTTCGCCATATTTTGTCATCATATAAATAGTACATTGAATTTCTACAGCTTTTCGATTTCGTTATGTAATGGTTCAAAGTTATCTAAAATCCTCAAAAACTTATCAACTATTTGAGGAGCAAATTGTGTTCCTGAATTTAACACAAGCTGTCTTTTAGCCTCGTCCAAATGAAGCTTAGATCTGTACTTTCTATCAGAAGTCATAGCATCAAAGGCATCAGCTACCGAAATGATTTTTGCCAAAAATGGGATTTCCTCACCTCTAATTCCATAGGGATAGCCCTTTCCGTCTATTCTTTCATGATGATACAAGACCAAGGGTACAATTTCTTTGAACATTGATACAACCGATAGTATATTTGCACCCTTTATAGGATGTTTCTTTATCTCGTTATACTCCTTATCATTTAGCTTATCGGTTTTTAACAAGATATCATCGGCAGTACCGATTTTACCAATATCGTGGAATATACCACCAGCCTTTAGCTTATCTATGTCTTCTGAAGGTAAGCTGAAGGCTTGCCCAATTTTTGCGGCATAAAGGGCTACTCTATCGGAATGACCTCTTGTATATTCATCCTTAGCATCAACAGCTAAGCGTAATGCTTGTACTGCATCCATATATCTCTGTTTCAATTCATTATATGTTCTATCTAACTCGTTACTCTTAGCATCTACCATAGAATGAAGAAAAACATTATTAATAGCAGTAGCAGCTTGTGCAGAAAAGATTTTAAGAAGCTCAATTCCATCTTCATACACATTCGATTCGAGATATATCACACCTTCAGTCTTTACAAGTCCGCTATTACTGTTTAGCGGCAGAATAATTCCTTTCTTCGTTTTTACTGGATACCCCTTGTTTTTTGCATACCCTATTAATTCCATAGCCTGATAATCAAGCATTTCCATTATCTTTTCAATGCTTTCATCGAATTTTCCCACGCCTTTAAAAAAGCTTTTTCCATTATCCGATAAACCAATAAAATCGTCTATAAGTATAAAAGCATTCTTACTATGTGCAAACTCCAAAATTTCCATCAATATTTCTTCAATTATCTTCCTAATAGATTGCAATTGATATATTTTCGGGACAGAATCAAGTATTCCTTTTAACCCATCTTTAAAAGTTTTTATCGTCTTTTTTTGTGAAACTGATTTTATAGCCGACTCAATAAGTAGTACAAGTTGATCAAAATTATCGCTCTTTTCACAGTAAGCTTGAATATCTAAAGATTTAATGGTTTCAAGAGGTGGTACAGTATCTTTATAGCCTGTCAGAAGCAAAATGTAAAGGTCAGTATCAAATTCCCTTATTCTTTTTACAACCTCATCGCCTTGTATAGGATCCATTAAGAAGTCTAACACAAGGAGACTATAGCTTTCGTTCTTAACTTTTTCTATAGCTTCTAACGGATTATTTGTACCCTCAAAATGGTATCCCAATCGTCTAACAATCACCGATAAAGAATCTATGATACCATTGTCATCATCAACTACCAATACTCTATGTTCGGATTGCTGTCCTAAATTCTTTTTTCTCACGGTAGAACCTCCCTTGCAAGTCATAAACTTGCTCGCAAAACAGAAAATTACCATCTCTTTTTATATCGGCATATCTTAGGAATTATGTAATATTTTTTTTACTCAACCAGAGTGCAATTTATATAGTCTTTAGTCTATCTTTTTATTATACAATTCTTATTTTAGGGCACTAAATTTATATCATTCCCAAAAAATAACTTGTAATAATACTACTTTAACGAGGAATACTACAACAAACTTTAGAAAATTACCGATCTTCGTTTTCCCTCTTAGCACCACTTTAAAGAGGCAAAACAATAAATTAGGAAAACAAACAAATACAATTAGAGAGGATATACATGAGAAAAATACGTTTAGGGATAATCGGAACGGGTATGGCACTAGAACGTCTTCACTATCCAGCTTTACAGGAACTTAGTGATAAATTCCAAATTGTTGCATTATGTAACAGAACACTTAAGGATGCGGCGGAATTTGCCGTAAAGATAAACCTTGATCTTAGTAATGTATATGATGATTATAATAAAATGCTATTGAGGAATGATCTTGATGCTGTAGATATTTTAGTGCCAATAGAATTAAACTATTCTATTTCTGAAGCTGTAGCAAAGGCAGGAATTGATTTTATATGCGAAAAACCTATGGCTTCAAACATGGCAGATGCGAATAAATTTCTATCACTGTCCGAGAAATATAATGTAAAAATAATGATTGCAGAAAATTATAGGTATAATGAAGAAAATAATAAGCTTCGTGATATCATAAACAGTGGTAAAATCGGAGAGCCTGTGTATTTTATAAGGAATAATATTGCATGTTTTCCCTGTGAAATGTTCAAGGATACTTATGCTGCTAAGGAATGGAGACAGCACCCAAAATACTTCGGAGGAGCTTTTCTAGATGCTGCCCTTCATGATTTAGCTGGTCTAAGGCACATATTCGGAGCGGTTGAGTGCGTACAAGCTTTTGGCAAACCACAGAAAGAGGACTTTAACCCCTATGTATCTATAAACACTAATATTCTATTTAAAAATGGTGTTATTGGTCAATACACGTATTATCCCTCGGGAATTGAAACTCAAAAGCCACCAGTGGGTCTCAGAATATTCGGAACAAAAGGTGAAATATATCTTGAGGATAAGACTTGCGGTATTATAAATGTTTCATACCATGATGGCAAATCGGAGCAGATAGGATATATACCCGAACGTGGATATTACAATGAGCTTCTGAATTTTTATAATGCTTTGAATGGTACGGAAGAAATATCCGTAACACCAGATATCGAATATGGGGATGTCAAGATGGTATTTGATATTTTAGAATCAATTTCAAAGAGGGAAACAGCTTATGTAGACCTTCCTACTCCGACAATTGGAATAACTGCAGTTGAACAAGGAAACCAAAGCACACATTATTATCAATGAATAATGGTGTGTTAATGACCCGTTATGAAGGATGAGATAGATTCTTCTAAAAATTGTTCTACATTTGAGAAATTACAGCTTATGATAGATAATTATATGGAGTATTATAATAACTTTAGATATCAATGGGGATTAAAAAAGCTGACTCCTATACAATATAGAAATCAGCTTTTGGCTGCCTAGGCTTTTTCAAAATGTCCTTGACATAGGATCCATTTTAATCGTCTCGAAGTTTTTTATTACACTTCTTTCGAACGAAGTGAAAGGAGCAAAAACGGAGGGGTTCGATACCCCGTAGTTTTTTATACTAGTCTTTTCATACTACTTTCAACCTCACGCCTGCTAAAGGGCTTAGGTATGTAGTCTACAGCTCCTTTGTTTATAGCAGTATTAATAATTTGTTGTGACTTAACTGCAGATACCATTACTATTTTACTCTTCGAACTAACTTCTAATATCTTGCCAATAGCTTCAAGCCCATCCATTCCTGGCATAGACACGTCCAACGTTACAACTTGGGGTTGAATTTCCTCAGCTTTTTTTACTGCTTCAAATCCATCCTCAGCATATTCGATATTACTGTAGCCTATCTCCATTAAAGTATTCCCAAGGAGTTTTCTCATAAATAGTGCATCATCAACTACCAAAATCTTAGTATTTTCCATCCCTTTACACCTCTTCTTTCTATATATTAAATAGTATTGAATAGGTTACTTTGGAAATGGTCTAATTTAAACCTTAAGAATTTCTTCAACAATATTTTTCATATCCGATTTATCGCATGATGCCTTATGCTTTACAGGCTTTTTGTCAAGCCCCTTTAAACCATCAGGTATAGCTATTTCACACTTATCTGCCAAAACATCAAGCAATTCAAACTCACTTTTACCCTCTACAGCATCATTTCCGAAAATAGATTTTGCTACACTTTCATTAAACTTGAATGGACTAGCTGTAGAAACAATTACTGTCTTTGAAATATCCCCAGTGGATATAACATATTTATCATAAACATCAACAGCTACAGCAGTATGGGTATCAATAACATACTTATACTCTTTAAAAATTGCCTCAATTGTTTTCATGGTCTCAGCCTCAGTAGAGTAGCCAGCCCAGAAATCGGTGGAAATTCTCTTTCTTGTCACAGGATCAATAGAGTATTTGCCTTCAACTTTAAGTTTTTCCATCCAATCATTAATCCTTGAAGCATCATGTTCGGTAATCTCATAAAGAAGCCTTTCAAGATTACTTGATATAAGAATATCCATAGATGGGGAAATTGTCTTTTTGAACTCTCTATTTCTATCATAGACTCCAGTGTTTATAAAATCGGTCAGAATATTATTATCATTTGAAGCACATATAAGCTTATTAATGGGAAGTCCCATTTCTTTTGCATAATGTGCAGCAAGTATATTACCAAAATTGCCTGTAGGAACAACAAAATTGATCTTTTCCCCCAACTTTATTTCTTCGTTTTTCACCAAATCCGCATAAGCTGAAAAATAATAAACTACCTGTGGAACAAGTCTTCCCCAGTTAATTGAATTGGCGGAAGAAAACTTAAAATTATTTTTTTCAAGCTTTTGTGCCAAACTGTCATCGGTAAATATAGCCTTAACGCCATTTTGGGCATCGTCAAAATTACCTTCCACAGCTATTGAGTGAACATTCTTACCCTCTTGAGTAATCATTTGATATTTTTGAACTTCGCTGACACCCTTATTAGGAAAGAAAACAATTATTCTAGTACCGTCAACATCTTTAAAACCTTCCAATGCTGCTTTTCCAGTATCTCCAGAAGTAGCAACAAGTATAACGATTTCACTTGTTTCCCCTGTCTTTCTGACTGCCTTTACCAAAAAATGAGGCAATATTTGCAATGCCATATCCTTAAAGGCACAAGTAGGACCATGCCATAATTCAAGAATGTGCACATTTTCATTCAGCTTATTAACAGGAGCAATCCTGCTATCTCCAAACTTTTGAGTGGTATATGCGTTATAAACACAATCAGCTATTTCCTGTTCGGAATAATCCGTCAAATATTTACTCAGAATACATACTGCTCTATCCTGATAACTCATATTAGTCATTTTATTTATATCATCTAAAGCCATTTCTACACGGTCTTCAGGAACAAACAGACCACCATCCGGTGATAAACCTCTTTTTATTGCTTCGGCAGATTTAATAGATTTTAATCCCCCACGAGTACTTTCATATTGCATTTTACTTCCTCCTAATTCAGTAAAAATAAAAAGCTTAGAAAGCAAAGAGCCTCCATGCTTTTGTCTCTTACATTTTACTTAAAGAGACTTTTAGAAACTATATCCATAGTTATCATAAATAAATACTTAAAAACACATCTATTCTTAAATAATAATATAACAAAACAAGTAAAAAATAAAGCTTAATTTCAAAAGACTTTGAAGGTTTAAAATCCTCTTGTGGTTAATAAATATCTTATCCTGCCAAATAAACCGAGTCTTTCCATGTTTTTCATGTGCACCAATTTGTTAAATACGGGAATAGCAGACTTTTTACCCGAGTTAAACAGATAATCCTTATCTTCATCACATAAATCAAAATCTAAAAATGAGACTTTAGAGGTGTTTATGGGAACAAAAAAACAATTTCTCACATTATATTTTGGCACTCCGATATCATGGGTTGCTGCCACAAAACCTTTAAGTATATTTAAAGGTTTAAACACTACCTTTTTCTGATTTCCTTTGTTAAGACGGCATGCAATTATAGGTCTTCTAAAGGAAGGACTTATAGTCCATACAGGCAAATTGTCCAAAACACCCCCGTCAATAATATAGTGCTTTTTTGTTTTATTATTTTTTTTCGAATAAAACTCTACAGGTTTAAAAGCAAAAGGAACACTTGAACTCATTCTTACAGCTTTAGCTACTTCAAGGCTGTCAGGATTCAAACCGTAATATGCCATATCATCAGGCAGTACAATAACCTTAGCACGTTTAGCATCAACGGCTGTCATTCTTACTTTATACCCCATAGGATTGGCATAATCCGATACTCCACCTCTCAGATCGGCAAAGGTTTTAATCCCCTTTTTAGCGAGGAGTCTATATATCCACTCTTCTAAAAGGTCTCCATCAAACAAGCATCCTTGTTTGCTGTACTTAACTATGTTTTTAAGCAAATTACCCCTATACAAATTATAATCATCTTCATAATCATAACATTCATCTTCCCTCGTATCTGCAGCATATTTCGAATTTAGAAAATTGTATATACTTTTATCTTGAAGTCTAGTATTTGTACAAAATTCCATATACCTTCCAACCGCCGGAACCTTTTCTACTATCTTATCTACATGAAATTTTCCAAAATCAAATTCATAAAATTCCCTCTTAAGTTCCTCAGAACGATAACCGGCAGCAATGCAAGCACCTGCTATAGCACCTGCCGACACACCGGAAATGTTTCTAAAAAAAACCCCTCTTTTTTCAGCCTCTTCAAGTACTCCTATATATGCTATTCCCTTTATTCCTCCGCCTCCTAATACAAGGTTTGCATTAAACTTCATATCCATTTAAAGAAAGTCTCCTTAGGATAATATTTTTATACAATATATATATTATCTAGGGAGACCAAATAGAATTTTTTTGCTGATATTAAGATATTTGAAATTACCTAAATTGTTTTTACTAGGATTACCGAAATATTATCTTGTTCCATTCTTGATTTATTCAATTCAATAAGGTATTTTGCTCGTTCTTTCATTACATGTTCGTTTACCAACATATTACTGTTAAGATTGTCATATAGTTCCTCATCAGAAATAACATGCCTAAAACCATCAGAACAAAGCATATATACAGTATTTTCTTCAGCTATTCCATTTATAAACTCCGGTTCAATAGATGGCGATGCTCCTACGCACTGTAATAAAATGTTTTTTCTAGGATCATTTTTTGCCTGCTCCTCTGTTATATTTCCAAGTCTGATATCCCTTTCAACCAAAGTATGATCTCTTGTAAGCTGATGTACTCCATCTTTTATTTCATAAATTCTAGAATCTCCTACGTGAACCCCATAATATCTTCCGTCATTAATAAGCAGAGCAGTCAAAGTAGTACCAAGCATGATACCTTTATTAGCACCGTATTCTCCCAAATATTGATTTTGCTTTAAAATAATTTTAGTCCATTGCTCCTTAAGCTCATTAAAATCAATACCGTTTCTAATAAGTACCGGAAGTATATTATCAGCCCATCTGCAAAAGTTATTTAAAACAGAAAGGCTTGCCACCTCTCCCTCTGAAAGTCCACCCATTCCATCACATACAATTGAAAAGGAAGCTTTTTTGTTGTCCTCTTGTATAACCTTTGTACATATTGAATCCTGATTTACACTTCTCGATATTCCAATATCCGTTAAAGAAACCGATAAAAAATTCATTCGACATACCTACCATAATTAATAAATTCGAAACTCAAAAACTTCATTTGCAAGCACTATTTCATCTTCGTGCTTTATCTTTATTTCCTGATTACTTGTTATTCTAGTCTTGTTTACAAAAGTACCATTTGTTGAATTGTTGTCACGAATAAAATATTCATTATTTCGTGAAATAATATCCGCATGGCTCCTACTTACAGCAGGATTAGTACACAGATAATCAACGTATTTAGGCTCTTGTCCTAGTTTGAAAACTTCCTTATTGATTTCTATTTTCTCTTGAGTTTTTTTCAGTATCAAATATGGATAAGTATATACATTATTTTGAACCTTGTTAGCTTGATCGCTTGATGTTGCTTGGGAAGTTAGTACTGTTGTTTTCTCAAATATATTCTCTTCAATAGGTATTAAATCAGGATAAACTTCTTCCTTTTTTGGAAGAGGATTTATATTCAATTGATTATTTACAACTTCATTAGGTCTATTGCTAGCTTTATTAGTAGCTTCAATAGGTTTATTGATAATATTTTTTTCGACACTACCCTGCTTTCGTTCTACAACTCCACTGCTTTTTTCCTTCTTAGTGAAGATAGAAGAAAAAAAGTTTCCTTTCTTTTCCTTTTGATTTTCATGCTTTTCCTGTGTATTTTCTTTAATTGGAGTTGGTGTCATACCAGGTATTTCAAAGCCCAAATTTGAGGTGGCTTTTTGTGCATTAGGTTGCACTTTAGGCATAGGCATTATCTTTTTATCTATTAAAGGCTTTCTAGGTTTTTTCTGACCTTCTGAAGTTTCAACTCTAGAAACAGGATTAACAGGCTTTTGCTTTAACTCTTCCGGTATTGGAGAACTAGGAGCCTCTGGCATCACATTCGGCACTTCTATCGATTTTTGTTGGGCTAAATTCATTGTGTTGGATATATTACTTTTGTTTCCAGAATCAGAGACCATTATATTTTCCAATAATCTTTTAAATTCTGCAATTGAAAAAGTAGCACTATTGTTTAGGAAATTTATTATCTGCGCCACATAATCACAGTCTTCCGATTGGTCAAACTGGACACTGTACATTATGTTTTTAGCAAATTCTTTCATTGAAGCAATATCCGATTTTCTATCGGATATTGGCAAGCATACCAAACAAGCAGAATAATTCGACACATCCACATATATAAATTCGGAATCAAAAACAAAACTCTCCACGTTAATGAGATAATCTTCTCCATCAAGAATTGCACTTGCAATGCTTAGCAGTACACCTACAAGCCTTCTTTTAGTTACACTTCCGGAAAAATAATTTTTCAGTGTAACCTTAGATGTTATATTATATTTAAAATATCTTTTTGTATCTACTTGGGAGTAAGCATAGGGAATTAACCCCTCAATCTTATTGTTGAGTAGCATTCCAGAAGTTATGGTGTCAACAACATCCTCATCCTTCAAATTGTATACCAAAAAACTTATTGTACCCTGATTTTCATAGGTAAACCGACTTTCTAATGCCATAATGACCTCCTATATCAATTAACATACTCACACAATTTAATGAGTACCCATTTCTCATTTGATTTGACACATGCTGCACCCTTATTTGTGAAATTTTTTGCATCTTCGTATTTTGCTGGTATTACAAGTTCATTATCTTTAGTTATATATCCCCAAGCATTATCAATCTTTACAGGGGCCAAACCGTTCGTAAAAGCTCTAGCATCATCATATCTAGGTTCAATAATCATTGTGCCTGTATTGTCCACAAACCCCCACAGATTACCAATCTTAACTGCTGTAGGTTCTTCAGCGGCAAAGGTAACCACATCATCAAAACCTTTCTCGGTAATTTTTGTTCCCGCCGCGTCAATCATGTAGTATTTATCCTTTTCTTTTATAAAGGCCACTCCGTTTCTATAACAATTACCCTTTTCGTCAAATTTTACGTCATCATAAATAAATCCTGTTGTCTCTTGTCCTTCGATGTTTATAAGCCCCCACTTATCACCTTTTTTTACTGCCGCATGCTGATTACTAATATTTGTTGCAAAATCATAATCACCAAACTTCTTATTAAAATTCTTATCAACATAAAAATATTTACCATTCTGTGATGCAACTGCTACTGTTCTAAATGTACCAAGATAATCAAAACTATCTCCCGGAACTAATTCTTTATCTCCGTTTGTGTCTATATAAAACATTTCCTTTTCAGTCTTTACCAATGCATTTCCTGCTGTAAATATTTCGGCATCCTCATATGCAGCACTTATTTTTATTGTCCCTGTGGTATCACTGATATAACCCCATTTATCTTTAATTTTAACGGGACACAAACCCTCGTTAAAAACTTTAACATCGCTATAAGTATTTGTTTTTGTTATATATTTATATTTTATTTCATTTTCAACTTTATTTAACGTTTCTGATGAGACTTTTCTTCTTTTAGCCTTTCTTATTATATCATAACACTTCACATACTCTGATTTTCTTAAATAATACTCTATAAGAACTTCGTAAGGCTTTTGGTTTTTAGGAAAATTTTTAGTGATTTTCTCACAATAATTAACAAAGCCTCTTTCATCACCCAATTTAAGATAAATATCGGCAATTTCAAGGTAAATATCAACATCATCACTCTTAATACTCAACGCATCTTTATAATTTTGTAAAGCTTTTTTATATATGCCCTTTTCGGCATTATCCCTTGCCAATGCAACACTGTTATTGTACTCCACAGGCAAAGTAGTTGCCTTTTGAAAAACCATATACCATGCAGCTGCAAAAAGAGCTACCACAACAATTATAACCAATACTTTGTTGCTCATCTGAACACCTCAATAAAATAATATTCATTAACTTCCTAAAATTACAACCAAAAAAGTTCCTGCAAGCACAAACGGAGCCAAAGGCAATGTGTCTTTTCTGCCTTTCTTTCTAGATATTAGCAGAATAACCGATGCAATAAAACATATAAACAAACTAAAAAGCATAGATGCCATCGTTCCCATATAACCAGAATAAAAGCCTATTACGCCATACAATTTGACATCTCCCATGCCAATACTGTTCTTTGCTATTATGGCCCCTAATAGAAAAACTCCACCTCCAAAAAGAACACCTTTTAGGTCTGAAACAAAAATATCAAGTATTTCTCTATTCTTTGTAAACATTTCAATTACATAAAATATAATACGCCCAAACAAACCTGCTAGCAAGAGTTTATTTGGAATTGTCTTGCTTTTAAAATCAATATAAGCTACTGGTGCAAGCAATAATACCAATGTTGTTAGCTTTGCCGCTTTAACATAGTCTGAAAAATAGTAATACTGTGCACCAAAGGACACTATCCCAGTAATAAATACAACAAGCAAAAATATTATGTACAAAGGTTGTGAAGGCAAAAATGCAGTTAGCCTGTCCTTAAATAATTCTTTGCTAAAAATTAAGTCCTTTTGTAAATAACAGTTCACCAACACTAATAGCATTAAAGTTAACGGCAGTGCAATAAATATCCACATTAATTTTTTCTCCTCAAAATTTCCATATTAATATAATATCACTATTCGCTCTTTTCTCCAAGAAGCCATCCTTTTGTGTTTGTGTCAAGTAAAAGTTGGCAATGATCTCTTCATCCTGTTATTCTATTGGTTTACTTGCTTTGAAGGTCAATGTGAAATCCTCATACTTTTAATTTA
>JGI24712J26585_10000541_pt1 | contig 32388 bp, 26 predicted proteins | sample BioPla3DNA2_FD_26585 | JGI IMG/M metagenome (IMG submission 26585)
GCATTACATTAACAGCAATAAACATCCCTAGTACCAATCTCGCAACTTTTCTTTTCCTATTCATTTTAGACCTCCCCATATAAAAATTATTTTAACATGAAATAATGTAGCATACGGCTTTTACTTTGTTAATTCCTACTTATAATGTGATTATTTAAAGCAAAATCGTAACATTGTACATTCATATTCACTAATAAATAAGTATATCATAAATTTTTCCACTTATATATACAAAAAAAGCCCAAATTTTAACACCTTAAATGAGTAAATTTTAGCTATTATTATCAAAATGACAAATTTAACACACTCTCTGCTAATTAATCTTCATAATTATACAATTAGATCAGTAATTTGACAGGTACTTTCGATTCTTCCCCTTTTTTTCGTACCATCTACTTTTTACTTTATATATTGCATCACTTATATCCTTTAATAGTTCTTTCCCTTTCCATATTATCGCCCTTTAATAATTCGATTTCAAAACTTTTCGCTCTCAAATAGGAGACTTTTTAAAACAAATAGGTTAGAATATATATATACCATTTTTATAATACTAATTCTATAAGTCACTCAGACCATTTCAAAAATTTTCAATTAAATAGTAATGCAATAAAAAATATACTATGGATAAGGAGAAATAAGCTATGGTAGAAAATACCNAAAACATTAATAATCCCCGAATGGGAACTACTAAACTAAAGCTTGTTACTGCTGACGGGTCACCTCTTGCAAATAAGCATGTAATGGTAAAACAAACAAAGCAAAAATTTCTTTTTGGATGTGGAGAGTTTACCTCTATTGCTTATGCGAATAATGAATTTGAAGGTGAGGCTAAGGAAAAAATTGAAGAACGTTATGAAAAGTTCTTTGATTTATTCAATTCTGTAACATTGCCCTTTTATTGGGGAAGGTTTGAGGGTGTAAAAGGCGAGCCTGATACTAAAAGATTAAAACAAGCAGCACAGTGGCTAAGCTCTAAAGGTTTAGCTCTAAAAGGTCATCCCCTTTGCTGGCACACTGTCACAGCACCTTGGCTTCTTGATATGAGTAATTCAGAAATACTATCCACTCAACTTGATAGAATACACCGAGAAGTTACAGACTTTAAGGGTCTGATTGATATGTGGGATGTAATAAATGAAGTTGTAATAATGCCTATTTTTGATAAGTATGATAATGGAATTACACGAATTTGTAAAGATATGGGTAGAATAAAGCTTGTTCGGGAAGTATTTAGTGCCGCGAGAAAATCTAATCCTGACGCAACACTACTCATAAATGATTTTGAAACTTCCGAATCCTATGATATTTTAATAGAAGGTTTATTAGAAGCAGGTATCCAAATAGATGTTATAGGAATACAATCCCATATGCATCAAGGTTACTGGGGCGTTGAAAAAACTGAGGAAATTCTTGAGAGATTTTCTCGCTTCAAGCTTCCTATTCATTTTACTGAAAATTCGTTGGTATCCGGTCATATTATGCCTCCAGAAATCGTTGATCTAAATGATTATCAAGTTTCCGAGTGGTCCTCCACTCCAGAAGGTGAAGAACGCCAAGCACAAGAGGCAGTTTTACACTACAAAACTCTCTTTTCCCATCCATTAGTGGAGTCTATAACATGGTGGGATTTTGTAGATGGTGAATGGCTTAAGGCTCCATCAGGGTTTATTACAAGGGATAACAGGGTTAAGCCTGTGTACAATGAACTTCATAAGCTAATAAAAGATGAATGGTGGACAAAACCTATTAACCTTGTTACCGACGAAAACGGTTGTTTTGATGTGTCAGGTTATCTTGGTGAGTATGAGTTNTCTCTCGATGGCAAGAACAAAACTTTTACTCTAGATAAAAGCAATGAAACTGTTGTTATAACTATATAGTTAATTTATTAGGNCGTAACAAGTAATGGCTTTATACTTGTTACGGCTTTTCTTTTAAGAAAATTTGTCTAATACCTTTTATCCTCTTCATATAGTAATCCGAATGCAATTGAGCCCTGTCAATACAGCCCTTTGCCTTATTTGCATATATAAAATAGTCGTTCCCAACGTAAATACCAATATCCGATACATCCGCTAAATCTTCATTAGCACTAAAAAATATTAAATCACCTGGCTCTAAGTCATCCACGCTATCAAGTCCATCTTTTATATATTCAAACTGATCTAAAATATTTCTTGGCAATTCAATACCATTTATCCGTGCACTTATATAGGCTACTCCTGAGCCATCTACACCTTGCCATGCACTTGACCCTCCCAACAAATACTGTGTATCTCTAAACTTTTCAACTGTAGCAGCAAAATCCTCAGCTGACGTAATAGGAATTGCTGAATCTGCACCAATTAGAATTGTATCTTTCTTTTCAACCCAACCGGTTAGTTTTCCAGGTACTATAACTTCATAATAATTTTTCTTTTTATCCTTTACAAAAAACTCAGTCCCCATCGAGACATCTTTTAAGGTAGCCCCTCCTCCATAATTGGTATAAACAGTCTTTTTTTTACCGGTTATAACAATTCTCTCGGTATATAGTTCTTTTTTCACGCTTGTACAATCTCTATCTACAAATTTTGAACGAAGCCATCCTGTGCTACCATCAATTGTTTCTACTCTAAACCAGCCATCTATCTCTTCAAGAATGGTAACAGGTTGATTAAACAAGCTTTGAGTTATTCTTTCCGAATTGATATCAGCCTCTTTAAAAATATCAACAACCGTCTCAATTGCAACTGCTTTATTCTTATATCTTTCATTAATAAGTGCTTCAGCTTGTTCCTGTGACACCTCTGAACTAGCTTCCTGAGACACACTGCAACCAGCAAATACTTGTATAGCTATTAATAAATATAATAAAGTAATCTTTATTTTACTCAAGGCAAACTCCTCTAATGCTAATATTGTATATCTTATTTCAATTCTATTATATTTATATTGTTATTGCAAACAAATTCCGCCATTTCAATCTCCCTTGACTTACAAGTAAAAAATATAATTTGTCTTTCCCTAGAAATTTCATTTAATAATCTTATTGTATCTAAAGATCTTGCATCATCATACTGTGATAATATTTCATCAATAATAAGAGGTAATTTCTCGGATTTTTTCTCTATAGTTTGAACTAAAGCAATTCTTAATGCTAGATACATTTGATCCACAGTCCCACCACTAAGAACAGAGATTGGAACTATATCCTTTAAATAAGGATCAGTCGTTCTTAATACAAAATTTTCATCAACTTTAAGTTCTTCATATCTACAATCTGTTATAGACCTTACAATTTTTGATACATTGTTGTTTAAAACAGGAGCAAAATCTCTTTTTATTTCGTTATTAGCCTCTTCTAAGACCTCAAGAGCAGTTTTTAGTGAAAATCCTATTTCCTCAAGCTTTTCTTTACTTACTTCTAGGTCTCTTATGTCCTCTTCAAGCTTTTCTAATTCATCATTTTCATCGTTTAGTAGTGTGAACATCATTTCCTTTTGCTTGAGCATAAGCTGCTTTTCACTAAGCCTGTCATAAATATTTTGTGTAAACTTTTCCATTTGCTGTTTTGTCTCTTCTATACTTAAATCCAGTATGGTTTCCATTAATGTATCATAAGTAATACTATCAATTTCATCCTCAGGGTAAATTGTCTTTATTTTATAGGCATATATATCAAGATTTTCATATAATTTTTCAATCTTCTTCTCTAAATCACATAAAATTTCTGTCAATTCCTCATTATTGCTTACCTTTTGTCCAGATATTGAATACGCTCTATTATTGAGGTTTTCAATTTGTTTATTTATTGAGTTGAGCTTATCTTCTGCGTTCCTTAAATAGGGTTCTGTTTCTCTAAACTTATTTACGGCACAACGGAATTCTTCAATTTGCTCTTTTTTAACTTCTACCTCTATTGAGTTAATTATTTTTGCAGCAATGAGTTTTTCTTTGATGGATTTTGATATTTCTTTAATCTCATAGCAATTCTTTTCTAACTCTGATTCCAACTCAATTATACGCTCCTTTTGACCTTTTAGTTCATAAACTTTACTTTCATATAAAACCTTCTTTTTTAAGAATTCATCAATATTGTCAATTTCAAGCATTTTAAACATTTCTGCCTGTTTTAACTTTTGATTTTCCACCTTTGCTAGTAATATTTCTACCTTTGAGTCCGATTCATCCTTTTTCTCCTTAAGAGAAATTAACTTCTTATTATTAATCGACCTTAAGACAACCATCATAAAAAATATAACAACGAGGGCAAGTACTCCTATAAGGCAAATAGGATTTTTATTTAAAAAATAATAATAAAACAAAACCGATAAGAGTATACAAAGGGCAGCTATAATAGAAATTATAGCTATTCTCTTAGATCTAAACTTGCTAATTTCGACTTGTATTTCAGAATTTCTGTTTCTTTCCAAATTAAATTCAGAACTAGGCTCTGTATCAGATAAATTTATATCCTTATAAATATCAAAAGCTCTATACCCTTCTAATAAAACTTCCGTTTGTCCAACGCTTTTTTTTAACTCTTCAATCTCCGCTAAAATCTTAGTATTTTTATCCTCTAGGTTTTCATACTTTGTATAATTAATATATAAATCATCGACATCATTAAATCCAAATTTAGAAAAACTCGCTAGATGTTCTTTTATTTCTTCATATTTACTTATACTTTTTCTTAAATCGTCATAAACTTTACTAAACTGATAAAGCTCAATAATAATATCATTTAAGTCTTTTTTATTTCTTTTATATGTCTCAAGCTCTTCTCTCAATTTTACAATCTCTTTTGCAAACTGTATAACCGTTTTTCCTTCTTCAAGTTTGCTTATTTCATTGTTTAGAACAGCTATCTCCTCTTCCACAGAAAACAACGATCCTTTTACCTCAAGCAAGCTCTCCCTCTTTGTGTTTAATTCATCCAATCTCTTATTTATTATATCAAGAGGACGTGTAGAGGTTTTATCGGTACCTACATTTCTTTTCATCGCCTCTTTTATTGCTTCACAAGCACTTAAATAGGATACATCTTCAGAACCTGTTTCATATATATTTGAGAGACTATCTATTAAGTCCTTGCTTTTAGAAGTATCAATTTTCGTTGCCATCTGTCCTATGTATAAGGTTTTTTCAAAACAAGCTTCCGTAAGACCAATATGTCTTATAGCAAAGAGAGGACCTTTGTCTTTACTTTGATCAAAGGTCTTTGTTATATCTTTATATAAAAAATCATATACCCTAGTTTCGCCATTCTCAAAATTTCTCTCAACTTTAAAAGCTTGTCCGTTATCTAAGACATATCTCAAGCTACCTTTATATTCCTTTCCAATCCAAGGTCTATACTTCTTAAGAGGGGCATATACCTCTCCCTTTAGACTCCTCCCTCCTTTTAGGGAATAGAACATAGCTTTTATAAAAGCTTGTATTGTAGACTTACCAGATTCGTTTGCACCAAATACAATATTAAACCCTCTTCCGAACTCAATTTCAAGGTTATTAATTTTTCCAAATCCCTTAATGTATATTTCTTCTATTCTCATATCTAGTCCCTTTTTTTATACAATTACTCTCCATAAAAATCCGCTTCTTTTATAACTTTGATTATTTCTTTCGTAATGTAATCTACAGCTTTATAACTCTTCTATTTTCCCTTTTTCAAGAGCTTCCACTCCGTAATAAAGAGATTTCATCAATAGATATTTTTCTTTTTCGTTCTTAGCCTTACCAATCATTTCCATAAGCTTCGTGACATATAATCCCTTTAATCCCGGTTCATTTTTTAATTCTTCATAGTCATAAGTGGGAATGGTTCTATCTTCCACATTAACATAAAATAAACTCTCGTCCAACAATTCCTTAATTTTTGTACCGTCTATCTTTACTTCTTCCTTTGTACAACCTTTTAAAGTAACATCAAGCAGAGTATTTTGAGGAGCTAAGTCGCCCAATAAAGATTGAATTATTTCTGCTCCTTCCTCGTTACTTTGTATATCTTCAATATTAACACTAACAGATTTATAATGTCTACGGCTTACGTTTATGTGCTTTATATTCAATAGCTCTTTAGATATTGTACCCACAAGAATACAATGTTCGCCTTCTTCATCAAACCCTAGAGGTTCAGGGCTTCCTGGATTGTAAATTGTCCCTTTTTGTCCAATGTTATCTTTCCTGTTGTGGAAGTGTCCAAGGGCTATATAATCCATATTAAGATTCGAAAGCTCTTCACTAGTAAGCAAATTATATGCCTTTTTTGTAAAATTCATATCAACAGTACCATGCACTAGAAGAATATTTAGCACTTCATTATTAACCGTTTTGATTTCATCCCTTATAAAGCTATCTTTATAAAATCCCTCAAAGCCTAATCCATAAATACATGTATTTAATTCTTTAATTTCTATTTTAGGTCTTTCATCTGATAATATAAAGACATTATCGCTCCATTCGAAATTCTTGTAATACGAGTTGTTTAAATATGGATCATGATTACCAGGGACAATAAAAACTTTTGTACGCTCAATCTCCATAAATTTATTATTAATGTGCTTTATTGTAGACTTTTTTACATATAAGTGCTCGTACAAATCACCACTTATCAAAAGCAAATCTGCATTTTCCCTTTTTGTTATATCAATAATATCGTCAAATACCTCTAAAAGATCTTTCCTTCTTCGAGCTACTATAGCATTATCGGATCCTAATGATCTAAACGGACTATCTAAATGTAGATCTGAAAAATGTACAAACTTTAACCTTTTCATAAATAATCCTACCTCTATCATAACTTGAACTGTCCAGATTCATTATAACTGCTCAATTTTCCCATCCTTTAAGTAAAAGCAAACATTATTTATTTCACTACTAATCTTTTCTGTAATATTCTTTATTTCTAGAATCACACCAGGATATGCTTTTTTCGTTATTGTTATCTCTCCTTCACCTTTAGTTCGAAGTGCACTTACTATGAGCTTTCTTTCACGTTCTAACCCTTTAAGCTTATCTGCTATACTTAAAAATTCCGATTTTGCCCATTTATATCTTTCCCTTTGCTCATCAACTAGATTTGTTTTATTGCTAAGAATAATTATNTCTTGTCTAACCTTTATCAACTCATTTTTTAAAAGTTCAATTTCACTTATTAAATTTTCAAGTTTTTCCTTATATTCTTCCCTATTAAACCCAATAACTGAAATTACTGTTTTGTTTTCATTTTCAGAACCTATACTTGAAGCTACAACTTTTACTTCTGCTTGAATATTTCCACCAATTATCTGACTTTTTGATGAATCAAAAATAACTTCTTTTGCCTTTATATTGCTATTTCTACAGTAAAACCCTATATGAACGCTTCCTTCACAAATAATAGTAGCATCCGATACAAATTTTGTGTAAATATCTCTCTTCGATTTGATAACCGCTTTATTCTTTCCAGCTATTCCACCTATAATGTTGATACTTCCGTCAATACTTATAACTTCTCTTACACTTCCTATGCCGTACTCTCCTAGTATTTCTATATCCTTTGTTGCTTTAACGGTGAAATTATCTTCAATAGTACCCTGTACAGTAAGATAGCCATCAAAATCAATATTTCCAACCTTAAAATCCACATCACCATCTATCTCTAAATGGTTAGATACGCTAATTTTATCTCCATCATATTGAACAGCCCCACTCCTTAAAGCGTAAAGAGTAGTAACTCCATTTTTATGCTCTTCTCTAACCGAGCCTTTGTCGTATTCAAGTGGGTACATTTTACCATTAGCAGCTTGAATAATCATTCCCTTAACGGTCCTTCCAGGTATACCTAAAGTAGGATCTTTTCTTTCTCCTAGCCACTCACCAGCCTGCACCCTGTTTATCAAACTTAATTCATAATGATCTACTTTCCCATCCTCTTTTACTTCAGGCTTTGCCTCTTTTATTTCATACATCTTTATCACAGAGTCTACTCCCTTTTCAGGAGCTATCCCCTCTGCTACTAATATCTGTTTATTATTGCATAGATTACTGACCAATATATCAGACTTTACTCCAAAGATTATACCTTCATCTTTCAGCTTTTTCATAATTTCTTTTACAAGTCTTAGCTTTGCATCCCCTTCAAGCTCATCATCAGACACAGAAAGTTTTATATAGGCTTTTAGCTCATCACTTGATATTTCTATTGCTATTCTTTCTTTAATTTCCCCAAACTTTTCTAAAGGTCTAGGTGCAAATAGAATTGCATTCTTAATAACAATAAAACTAGTTATCTTTATATTGGAATATCTGCTTATAAAATCGTTAAATTGGGCAACAGACATGCCTTTTTTGTACGATTCTATATAAAAATCTGATCCTCTTCGGATTATTTTTATATATTCCGATGAATAAATAGTTTCATCTTTAATCATATTATAATCCTCATTTCACAAAGGTTTTCTTTCGCTTATTTTTATATAAGATCTAACAATGAATTTATCGGATAAAATCCATTTTAAATAAAGGTATGTTTTAAATTAGGACTAAATAGTTAACTAATAAAATTTATTAAACACCTTGTAAACTCACAGCTTAATACGCATTAGTTCTTCTTTTTTGCCTTTCTTCTAACACATTTTCAAGAGCTGTGGCTTCATTAACAACACTTTCAATTTTTTCAAGCATTTCCTGGGACTCCATACTAAGCCCAATCTGATGCTTAAACATGCTTACTGTACTCTTAATATAATCTAACTTCGTGTCTATTCTCTCTAGTTCGTGCTTTTCTTCTTTAATTCTAGATAGTATTTTCTCATCCATTTCTATAGTTTTCTTAAGGTCTTCATATACCTTTTGATCGTTTATAAAATTGAGCTTCCTTGTATTTTGACCTATTCTGTCCATTATAGGGCTTATATTGGTTTGGTTAAGCTCTCTGCTTCTTTTGCAAAAATTTCTTAAAAGCTTAATATATGTTATAACTAGGTTTAAGGTTTGTTCGGTTACTCTTTCCTTTAGATAGTTAGGAGCATCTTTTGAATAAACTCTTAATATTTCATTTTTGTCTTTCATAATTGAACACAATTTTTTATAATAAGCTTCATTAGTATACCTTTTTGTCTCATCAGCCAATTTTATACACGTTTCATTAAGTTCTTTTATGTGTTTTTCCTTGGTTTTGTGAATAAAATTATCCTGAAACTTTTTACTTGTAAAACTCTGCAAGGAAAAGCCAGCATAAATTGCAAAAGTTGCCAAAAATGTTATATACCCACTATCTACATGGTTGTTATTTAAATAAAAGGAAAGACCCATAAGTATTACAAGTATTCCTATATTTCTATAGCTTGTCAACGATCTTATTAAAAGCTTAAATTTCATGTTATCTCCTTTTATCATATTATTACACGGACACACCTCTTTTATAAGAGATGTGCCCATTTAATTTCCTTAATTTAATTCTATTTAAAACCTACTTTAATAAACAAAAGAAATCTATTCACTCAACTTATTTTCATTTCTTTCTTTTTGTTCTACTGATTCCTCATTCGTAACAGGCGGTGCTTCAACCTTTTCCTTAACTTCAAAGCCCTGTCCGCCTCCAAGCATTGCTTCCGCTCTTGCACGTGCTCTGTCACGGGCAGAATTCATGTCAAGTTTTTTAAGTTTAAGATCCATATTGTCATTGTTAAGCGACTCAATAGCATTAGCCTTTGCTACTTTTTTGTTAACAATTTCTCTTGCTCTGTCCATATCCTCATTTATACTTCCAACCTTATTGTTCTTTGAAGTATATTTAGCATTAACAGAGTTTATATTCTCTTTGAGTGCCGCCATCTTTTGCTGACTCTTCAAAGTCTTTAATTCGTTTAACTTTGTATTCATCTCTGACTCAAATATCTTATAATTCTCCCTAATTGCATCTACTTCTCTCATTGCATTATCATAAGTAGCCTTATGGGTATCATAAACTGTTTGATATTCCTCTTCTTGTATAAGGAGTTCAACTAGCACTTCCTTATCCCCTAGCTTTTGTGCAGAGTCTATTCTTGACTTTATAGCATTTAAATTTTTCTCAGAATTCTTCATTTCAATTTTAATCAATTCTGCATTTGTTTGAATTTCTATTATCTGCTGTTCTGCTTCTTTTCTTGCCTTGCCGATTTGATTCTTTATATCTTCAAAAAGTAGTTCTGGATTGTTTTCTTCCAATCCTCCAACAAACTGCCCAAAAAATCCTCTAATCAAACTTCCTATTCTACTAAAAAAGCCCATGCAAATTACCTCCTATAATAATATGGCTTAGTATTAATTTATAACAAATAAACAACATTGTAAACTATGAAAATCAAAAATTCAAAAAACTACCTCTAGACTTTACCTCTATAGGATTGTTTCTAATAGGTACAAGCATTAGTATTACTTCTTTCATCTAGTAGTCTTTTGTATCTTTCCGGTAGTAAATCTTTATCATCACACTCCTCAATAGCGAGCATTGTCATGTATTCAACCTGTTGTGTACTTGGTCTACACCTCGAAATAGCCTCATTAAGAACTGTAGAAGTAAGCACCGTACCTTCAACATCGTCTTCATTAGCAAGTTCATAAGCTTTTCTCACAACAGTCTCTATTTCAGCTCCTGTGTAGTTCTCTGTTTGCTGTGCAAATGGAAGAAAGTCCTCAATATCCGTCTCAAAACCGAATTTCTTAATCATAATCTTAAAAATTTGTGCCCTTTCCCCCTCTTCAGGCAACAATATAGGGATTTTTTTGTCAAACCTTCCTGCTCTCTTTAAAGCAGGATCTAAAAGATCCGGTCTATTTGTTGCAGCAATGAATATTATTCTCCCTCTATTATTTGTATTACTGGTAAACTGTAAAAATTCACTAAATATATTTCTACTCACTCCGCTGTCATTTCCATCTCCTCTTCTAAACGCCGTATCTATTTCATCAACAAATACTATAACCGGCTCTTGCGATTGTGCGCCTAAAAGACATTTCTTAAAATTCTTCTCACTCTCTCCAACATACTGTCCTAGAATTCTTGACATATCAATTTTGACACAATTAAAACCACTTGATTTTGCCAAAGCATTAACTAAAAGAGTTTTTCCCGTTCCTGATGGTCCACACAAAAGTATTCCCATTGGTACCCTTCTCAAATCCCCTTCTTTTATTGGCTTAACTATGTTTTTCATAAGGTAATTCTTGGCTTTTTCCATTCCACCTACATCATCAAAACTGATTACAGGATAAATGAACTCTAAAACATCCCCATACTCTTTTTTTAGTACAGAATGCTTTTTCTCTTTAATAAAATCGAAGCTTATAGCCACATTTTCGGATTCCGCTTTTAGTTTTATATCCTTAATTGCCTTTTTACTTAACCCTGAAGAAAGTTTGGAAAACTCATCTATCGTTAGATCCATCTTAATATTATTTTCTTCTACAAGGTATTTAATATATTTTTTACGCTCCTCTTCATCAGGAAGTTCAACAAGTATAGGTTCAACTCTGTAAGAGGATCTTAATATTTCAGAATTTACCTCTGCTAAAGTATTGGCCAACATAAATATACAGCTTCCTACAGAAGATATCTTAGCATCATTTGACCACTCGCATAGCCAAATTAAGTCAAGCTTTTCTTCCATAGACAAGCTTCCTAAATCCCCTGGTGGAATTATCTTATCAACATAATCTATAAATAATGCCATTTTAGTACTTTTTAGTGCAATATCTATATAGGGGAATATCTTTGAAGGCAATGAATTTAAGAGGTTAACCGCCTTATTCGAGGTAATCTTATGGAACTCCTTTTCCATGGATGCCTCATAAAAAGTAAGACCCTTTGATATATCATAGAATGCAACTATACCAAATTCTCTCTGTTTAATAAATTCATCGTAGATATACCTTTCAAGACTTCTATAATTGTCGACTACATCTCTTATATTAAAATATAAAATAAACTCGTGCGAAATACCTGCTCTATACGTATTTAAGAATTTTTGATACCACATATTCGGCTCCCTAAAAAACATAATATATATAGCTATTATACACTAATACTATTATATTTTACCATAATATCTTTCATATCAAAAGTAATATCCTCAAAATTCTTTGGATTGTTAATTCTCTCAATTTAACAGAATAAATAATTACATTATTGAAATGCTATTAGCATAATATAAAACAAGGAGGCAAATATGAAAACAGCTACTTTTAATATTCCTTCAATATCTTGTAGTGCTTGTTCAAGTAAAATAAAAGAAAGTGTTAAATCCCTCACGGGGATAGAAGATGTTTCAGTTGATTTAAAAAGCCAACAAGTTAGAGTTGATTATAACCCTGATAATATTATGCCAAAGGATATTAAAATGCATATTTCCCAAATGGGATATGAAATAATTTAACTATATATTAGGCCACTTCAAAAAATAACTATGCACCCTGTCCTTTTATAAACTTCGATTTGCATTTTTTGCATTTCAAAATAGTGTTCTTCTGTTGAAAGCTTTCAAGCCTTCATGATAGGTGCTGTGACTCAATTATCGTATAGAATATTTTTTGAAATGGCCTAGTCTTCTACTTTAAATTTTTAATTGCTTTAATTATTACCTTTTCTTGATTATTTATATGAGTTTGAGCACATGCTTGTGCCTGATCAAAATTCCTAGCCGATATAGCATCACAAATATCTTCATGCTCCTTAATAAGATTTTTAGGACTGCTATAGTCTTTAAGATATATAACCCTAAAACGCTGAACTTGCTCCCTAAGATTGTTCGCTATCTGTAGGAGTCGATCATTTCTTGATGCACGATAAATCAATTCATGAAATTCAACGTCTTTCTTTATTGTACCATGCAAATTGTCTTTGTTGGCATAATTAACAAACTGTGCCTGGATCTGCCTTAATTCCTTAATCTCCTCATCAGTAATTCTTTCTGCTGCAAGTCTTGTAGCAAGACTATCCATAGATGCCCTTACCTCTAAAACATCCATTATGTCTTTTACTGAAAGTTCTGCAACATGAGCTCCTTTTCTCGGAAGCATATCAACAAGNCCTTCAAGTTCAAGCATTCTTATAGCTTCTCTGACAGGAGTACGGCTCACACCCATTTTTTCAGCGAGTTTGACTTCCATAAGGCGCTCTCCAGGCTTCAACTCACCGGTTATAATTGCTTCCCTTAATGTATCAAATATTACCTCTCTTAATGGTTTGTAATCATTTAAATTTACCTTTGAAAGCTTACTAGCCATATTTACCTCATCTCTCCTCGTAATATGTTTCGGTTAAAATACAGTTCCACCTGTCATCCCTGTTGATATTTTCATAAGCCTTCTGAGCAGTTAACCTGTTTTCAAAAATGCCAAAAACCGTCGGACCACTTCCACTCATCATACTACCTAAAGCACCAAGTTTAACAAGCTTTTCTTTTATTTCGCAGATAATTTCGTATTTTTTTATAGTAACGGATTCCAATACATTAACCATTTTATTGCAAAGGTTTTGTAAATCCCTTTTTTCAATCATGCTAATAATATAATCTGTATGTGGTCTTGAGGTTATTTTCTCTATATTCAGATTCTTATATACCCATGCTGTTGAAACAGAAATTTTAGGTTTCACAAGCACTATATCCACATTACTAAGAGGTTTGATATCTGTAAGAAGCTCTCCTATACCTTCTGCTAACATCGTCCCACCTTTTATACAAAAAGGAATGTCTGCTCCTATAGTTTTTCCTAACTGCATCAATTCTTCTTGCCGTAAATTAAGAGAAAATAATTCGTTCATTCCCTTCAAAACAGCGGCTGCATCAGCACTACCACCTGCAAGTCCTGCTGCAACAGGTATGTTTTTAGCTATTTTGATATCAATACCTTTTTGAAGGTCAAACTTGTCCATCATAAGTTTTGCAGCTTTATATGCAATATTATCACTGTTTGACGGAACCCATTTTTTGTCACAGGATATTTTTATATCGCTTTTTTCCGTTTGACTAATAAATACTTTGTCATGCAAACTTATTGATTGCATAATCATTTGTACATCATGATATCCGTCTTCTCTTTTTCTTAACACATCAAGTGACAAATTAATTTTTGCTCTTGCTTTTATACATATAGAATTCATTTTTCACCTAGTACTTCATATTATGGATTTAAATATCTTTCAAATTTCTATGTTTAAAAATCAATATAACCTTTAGGTCAAAACGCCCCTCACAGAAGAATAAATGCTTCCAGATAGAGGAACATTATTATACTGTGCTAAAAAAGAAACTCAATTTTTTTGAAATGGTCTAACCTAATCAATACTTTCATGTTTTTATATTATATACAAAATACAAAGCGTTTTCAATAAAGACTCTTCTTTTATCCCTTTTAATTTTTTCATTTTGTTTAGATGAGCCTAAAAAAGCTTTGCAACGTCCATATCAAAAAATTGGATTTTTTTAACCGAAAAATAATTTCCCTCTGCCTGAAAGCTTTTATAATTTCATGATGGGACTTAGACCATTTCTTAAAATCTAGTCTAATTAGGTTCATAACCTGATTATTGTATAAATTTTTGAAATGACCTTATTGTGAAATTTTTGATTTCCTAGGAATCATTACTTGTTGTCCAGGAACAATATTATCCTCTTCACTTAAATTGTTTGTTTTTTTAATGTTATCCACAGTTGTATGGTATTTTTTCGCAATTTTCCACAAATCATCATCTGGTTGTGAGAAATAAATAACTATACTTGGGCTTTCAGTCTTTTTATCTTCAAGAGGATTCTCTGTAACCTTTGTAATTAAAGGCAATTGAACTGAATCAATAACTTTTATACATACATTTATAATTACTCTTATTTCAACTTCACTTGCAGATATCATGCTATAATTACAATGCTCAACTTCAAGTTCTACTTCGCAATTCATTTTAGGATTTATTTCGTTTACCTCAATATTTTGCTTAAAAGGAACTTCGCAATCATAGCACGAAATAGGCAGTTCGCTATTATTCGCTAAGTAAAGTATGCTATTGTTTACTGCCCCTTCTAACGTTACAGTCCCTTCTCCTATATTGCATTCCAACATACTTGGTTTTGAAAGAACGTTAAATACCTGAGCTATTTCAGGACTATCCCCATCAATATTAACTGTATCCTTAACAATTATCTGATTTTTTTCTTTTCCAACTATTTTTTTTGTATTAAAAGACTTTTGTTCTATATTCAGTTTCCTACTTAGGCTGTACGCATCCGCTAATACATCTATTTCTCTTCTTTCGTATGCTTGTGCTTTTAACATCAATTCAACTTCTGAGCTTAAAATTCTCAGTTCCCCATCATTGTCTTCTGCTGCTCTGAAAGAGTAATTTATGACCTTATAATCAACTTCACAGTCACACGCCTCATTAACCCCTTGTATTTCGATAAACTGTGTAAAAGGTAATTCATGTTCTATAAACTGAATACTATTNTCCTCATCATCGGCTATGTACAGTGTTAATACATTTAAATCTCCTTTTGCAATTATTTTATTATCGGCTACCTTATAGTCTTTTCCAACTACTTTGACATCACTTCTCAATATTTCTTTAATAGTTGGCTTGCCAGCAGGAATTTCTATTGACTCATTAACAATGCAGTAGGCATTATTTTCCCCTAAGGTACTATTTACATCAATATTGTCTTTTAGAACCTCAATATCTTCAAGTCCATCTATATTGTTTACAAAATTTTGTTCAACTTCCTCGCATACCTTAACATTAAACTTTAATATTGCTTTAACCTTAATTTTTCTTCCGTATAAAATTTCATAGTCTAGATGCTCTATTTCACATTTTACATTTGACTTCAATCCGTATCTTGCATTTAATACATCCACACTATATGAAAATTCATTACTTGTATTTATACTTCTAACCTTATTACTTTCATCCTCTGAAATGTAAAGTATTTTATAACGGATGGCACCATTTACAGCAACTTTATCCTGTAAAACCTCCGAGCTTTTTTCATATATCTCGCCATCTATTAAAAGAATACGAGCTGCATCAGGATTTGTATCAGGAACAATTATGTCATGCTCAACTATTGTCTGTGCAGTGTCTTCGCCCACAAGATTATTGATTTTAACTGATTCTTTTACAAGCTCAAGAGACATCTTCAATCCTCCTCTAAACAAAAATATTGTTTACAAACTTTACGTAAGGTGACTAAAAAAACAAATGGTCTATTGTCCTTTCAAAAAATATGATTGATGGGTTTTGTGACCTAAATGATAATAACACCTTAGTAAATCTGCTTTATGCACTTTAATAATATATATGACAAGGTATATAAAATATTCCATGTATAAAAAATAAATAAAAGAGCACTACAAAATATAGCACTCTTTTATTATAAATTTAAATCTTTAATTTAATCCTCTATACACTTGACATCTCAGCTTACTTGAATCTTTTTATTATCCTTACATATAACAATTTCGACAGCCTTCGTAAGTATATCTGTATAACTGTATGAAACTCTTCTTGTTGCCTCGTAATCGTTTTCAAATTTTACTACGAAGATGCTAGGATAGGTGTTTTCAAGTATTCCTTCTTTGATAAAAGCCTTTTTTCTACCTTTATTTGCTTTTAATTGAATCTTCTGCCCTATGCATGTTTCTATATCTCTCTTAATCTGAAACAAGCTACTCTTCTCCATGTTTGAATCACCTCATCTTCTGTTTGCATCATTATATCACAATAAGAGCAACTTGTCAAAAAAATATATATTATAACAAGGAAAATTTGTTGATGTCAAGTANTTTTTTTATAAAACCTATTATTTATATGGTTCTAATGGATATCCATCCCTATATTTCCCCCTTGTTTCCACTCCTCCTATCCCCTTAAACCCAGTAATTGTAGTGCTTACAACCTCCTCAGGTGAAATTATTCTATCTATCCCAGTAAACGCAACTTTTTTACATACATAAACTGGATCCAAAGCATGAATTAGAACCCTATAGGGCGCACTTGCAAAATTAGCTCCTGCCTCAATAATTTTATGGTACATTGATTGACAAGCACCCGCAAAAATTACAAGTCCATCAAAATTACTATCGTATCTTCTTGCCTCTTTAACTGCATCAATAAAATATTTTGAGTTCCTGTAATTGTCTATCCTACTATAGCCATTTTCATCCTTTATTACACCGTCATGACCAGTTAAAACAAGAATGTCCGGTTTATGTTTCATTAATAATTCATACACCTTTAACGGCTGGTCTTTTTCTTTCACATGTACTCCTACAGCCTCTATACCAAGGTTTCTATACTTCTCAAGACATGTTTTAAGATAATCATTATCTCCATCAATATGAAGTACCTTACCAGGTCTTTGAAACTTTAGGTCCTTATTTATGCTCTGGTCACGATAGAATTTTTTTTTTGCACATTCCTATATCCCATAGGTTGTAAACTCCTCATTTTCACATTAATTTTATTGTTTACCTTTTCACTGTATGCCCTTACATTAGATTCAGGCTGTAAAACAAGATCCGATTCAGGTGCATCGGCCTCTAGTCTGTAGCAAATCCCTCTTAAAACGACTATTTCATTTCCACCCTCTTTTTTTATATCTACAACTTTAAAAAGAATATCCGAGTTATAGGATTTTCTGCCCACAACATCTCCAATTTTTAATTTACTCAAAACTCTCACTCCATAAAATTCCTATCCTAATATACATAATATGCAGTTTTTTATTTATGGTGATTTTTTGAAAGGGGAATGACCCTTACTGCCACTGTATAGAACTTAATAGCTTTCTATGCGGTATGCCTTCAAAATAAATAATAATAATATGTGGCTATTGAAAATTGTTATTATTAAAAGTTATAATGTACTATAAGCATAAGTATTGTAAAAAGCATTGAATACCAATTATTTTTAACACTTCCCAATAATTGGTTATATATTAGGAGGTAATGTAATTGCTAACAGATATACAAATAGCTCAGTCATGTAAGATAGAACCTATTGTTGAAATTGCAAACAAACTTGGAATTTCTGAAGACGAATTAGANTTATACGGAAAGTATAAAGCCAAACTGTCGAATGAACTATGGAAAAGGCTTAAAGATAAAAAAGATGGAAAGTTNGTATTGGTAACTGCTATAAATCCTACTCCAGCCGGTGAAGGCAAAACTACAACTACTGTTGGCTTAGGACAAGCTTTATCAAAGATAGGCAAAAAGGCAGTGATTGCATTAAGAGAACCATCATTAGGTCCTGTTATGGGTATAAAAGGTGGAGCAGCAGGTGGAGGTTACTCCCAAGTTGTTCCTATGGAAGATATAAATCTTCATTTCACAGGAGATATGCATGCTTTAACGGCTGCTAATAATTTGTTATCGGCTGCTATAGATAATCATATTCACCAAGGAAACAGCCTGAACATAGACGTTCGCCAAATCGTTTGGAAAAGGGCAATGGATATGAATGACCGTGCTTTAAGAAACACAATTGTAGGACTTGGAGGAAAAACTGACGGCATGCCTAGAGAGGATGGCTTTCAAATTACCGTTGCATCTGAAGTTATGGCTATATTATGCCTTTCTATGGACCTTATGGACTTAAAAGAACGTCTTGGCAAAATAATTATAGGATACAATTATGAAGGAGACCCTGTTACTGCAAAAGATTTAAAAGTTAACGGAGCTATGACACTTCTACTCAAAGACGCTATTAAACCAAACCTTGTCCAAACATTGGAAAATACACCCGCTATTATGCATGGAGGACCCTTTGCAAATATAGCTCACGGGTGCAATAGTATAATGGCTACAAAAATAGCATTAAAACTTGCAGATTACTGTATAACTGAAGCAGGATTTGGTGCTGATCTCGGTGCAGAAAAGTTTTTTAATATCAAATGTAGGATGTCAGGGTTAAAACCAGATGCAGTCGTACTTGTAGCAACAATAAGGGCATTGAAATATAATGGCGGACAAAAAAAGGAAGACCTTGGATTGGAAAACATTAACGCTTTGAAATTAGGCTTTGTAAATCTTGAAAAACATATTGAAAACATTAAAAAGTTTGGACTACCAGTAATGGTTGCTATAAACCACTTTGACAGTGACACCTTAGAAGAAATTGAATACGTTAAAAATAGCTGCAAAAATATGAATGTTGAAGTTGCCTTCTCGCAAGTTTTCTCAAAAGGTGGCGAAGGAGGTCAAGAACTTGCTGAAAAGCTCATTTCTCTGTTGAATACAACTGAGTCTAATTTTAAACCAATTTACGATACAAACTTGCCTATCAAGGAAAAAATCGAAATTATTGCTAGGGAAATTTACGGAGCAAAAGCAGTTATGTATTCACCTCAAGCAGATAAAACAATTAAGAAAATTCAAAATATGGGGCTAGATAAATTGCCTATATGTATGGCTAAAACTCAATACTCTCTTTCGGATAATCCGTCACTTTTAGGTAGACCAAAAGACTTCGACATTACTGTTAAAGAATTAAAAATATCCGCTGGTGCAGGATTTATTATTGCCCTGACAGGTGATATATTGACAATGCCAGGACTACCAAAAGTACCAGCTGCTGAAAAAATCGATATAGATTCATCAGGGGTAATACAAGGTCTGTTTTAGTAGACTTTCTTCAAAATTAGCAATATAGGAATGCTGAAAAACTAATTCTTGCTTTTTTCAGCATTCCTTAATAGATAGTTTGAATTTTTCTATATCAAATGCGATAATAGTTATTAGCTTTCACTTAAAGAATAATCAACTAATACAAAGAATTATAATTATCAAGGAATTTTTTATGGTATTCAATCTCATCTATGACTTCTAATAACTTTTTCTCAAAAGTCTTATCTCTCCAACATCTTCGGCTATTGTAATACTTATTTACAACTCTCCAAAACTTTTGAGGAAATTGAAGCATGATTTTCATAACAATAAATTCTTCTTCCGATATAGATTCCACTGACTTATATGCATCAATTATAACTTTTGCTTCATTTATATCCCAGTAACATTTTCTCATTTTGCGCCTCAACAGGTTTGCTATATCATAAACCTTCAATTCAAAACTACATAAACTGAAGTTGATAATTGATGTTTCATTATCATCTATAATTATATTACTGTGTGTATAATCATGGTGGCAAAACAGCCTCTCTTTTCGCGTTTTTTCAACTAATTCTTTATATTTTGAATCTGTAATTAGTTTAATGGCCTCTTCACCTAAACTATAAAAGTAATCAATATACTGTAATATTAAATAATCAAGACTTCCTTTTTCTTTACGTGCTGCTTTTTTTACTCTCTGTATCTCTTCTAATCTTCGAGTAAATTGACCTGGAAGTTTTCCCAAATCATCTTTAATCAAGGCTTTCTCAGGCGGTACATAACCCCTTGAGGAATTGTGCATTTGTGCAAGAGCTTTTGATGCTTTTATTACATCCTCCCTTTTATCAAGATCACATTCTCTACCTTTAACAGAATCAGTAACCGCATAATATATGCCATCAATATTTATATATGGAAGTCCTTCTCTATTACAAATAAATCTATCAATATTGCGAAAATTATTTGTAAATAAATGTTCTTTAGCCCCATGAACAAACCATATTCTTCCTGGAGAAAAGTTTAATTTTCTTAAAACTTTTTTACCTGCCGAACTATCAACTATAAAAAAATCCTTAAAAGGAATAATATTTGTTACTGTAAAATCATACTCTTGCGACATCTCATTGCGTAAATCACTCATCGTAATTTGACCTCCACTTTATTGGTACAGCCCATTAATCTAAATATATGCAATTAAAACGAATGCTAGAATTTGTTTCGCAGCAAAAACTTGTTCTTTTGTTTTGAAGCTTTTTTAGCACCCTCTTTTAGGCTCTAATAATTAATAATGCATGGGTTATTTCATAATCGTACTAACGAAAAATAGATTCAAAATAAAAAAACCTTATTAAGGTTTATGATTTAATATCCTTATCAAGGTCTAAAACTTTTCTTTCTATATAATGGAGATATAAATAAATTTTAATTAAGATTCATTTTTACATCCGAAAATCCTCTGCTTTTAATCAAATAATTTATTGTAAAAAGTTTTCTTATTCTGTTTAAAAAATCTCTATCTATATACAAATCCGACATTTCTGTATTCAAGAAATTTTTCAAAAAATCAATCTTTATGTCTGAAAGTAACGAGTATGTACAAATATTAATTTTCCCGTTTAGCACATTTCCTTGACACAACTCAATAAATTTAACTGATTCACTCAGAAGTCTTATCTTTGCATACATCATTTCTTAATAATCACCCTTCCATAAATATTTCAATTAAAATTTTCTACCTTTGAAATAGGATTGACAGAATAAATATTCTTCGATCTCGGAGAAATACTTCCATGCAAGAAATATAAAACGAACAAAAATTCCTTAACCTCAAGAAAATTCCCTTGTCTTTTTATAGTCCTAATAGAAATACTTTACTTACACAGTTTAACTCATGCTTACATATATGTCAACATATAACATTAATTTATGCTAACAAACTACTAAATATCTATATTTAGAACTAATATTTCAAGGTAATAAAAAAACTGTCAAATGGAGTTTTTTAAAAAAAGTGCTGATATTTGTTTGTAATATAGCTTTTTGCTTATGAATTTTTTAAGGCTTAAATTTTTTATATAATAACAAAATTTTATTATCTTTACTTTACAATAGATGTAAAAGGTTGTATATTATTGATGAGTAACAAATTGAAAATTTAGGTGATCTTGTGAGTGATTTAGGAAAACTCTTCCGAGAGATAAGATTAAGTAAAAATTGGTCAATAAGACAAGCAGCTAAAAATATGGGTATAAGTTATTCATATTTAAGTATCTTAGAGAAAGGTAAGGATCCTCGAACTGGGAAAAACGCTAATCCTAAGCCAGAAATGCTGAAGATAATCTCTAAAGCATACAACTACCCTTATGAGGAACTTATGAAAACTGCAGGCTATTTAAATGACGACCATAATTTTACGAGAAAATTTGATTTGACCATATTTGCGAATAACTTAAAGTTAATAATGGGTAATATGGAGATAGAAACGCTATCAAAGGATATCTACGATAAAACTAGATACCGAATAATACCCGACCAAATTAAAAGTTACTTAAAAGGTGACATACAACCATTTCCTGGCACTATAAATATTTTGAGTAAATATGCTCAAGTACGCACAGATTTCTGGTTTAGATATAATACTGAACAAACCCTCATAGATGAAAAGAAAAAATATAAAGAAAATTTATTAGAATCGGCTTGTGAACATTTTAGTAATGAATATATAAGGTTTTCTGATTTACCTGACAATATTAAGCAATTTACAATAGATAAAGAAAACCACGCATATCTAAAAGCAGTGATAGAAGCCAAAATGAAAGGTATCAGTCCACATACACTAAAGCTTCTTATACAAACCATTGCAAATGAAATAGAATCGTACAAATGACTTTTTTACAAAAATAAATGCCTACTTGATAATAATTTAGGAAACATTTAGTTTATGTGTTTATTACGTATAATAACCAATATAAGGGCGTGTTAGCTATGTGTAACTCATTTTTAAGTTTATTATTAATTAGTATTCCTGAGTCGTTTTTAGCCGGAATACTGAGCATACTTACAATCGGAAAGTTTTCCTATTTGAAAGAAGACAAAAAGAATATAATAAGGCTTTTTATTTACTCTATAATCTCTGCAGTATTATCTTTTTATTTTCATAATAGAGTATCCACTGAAGAAAGCTTTTTAGTATATGTGTTAATTACACCTTTGCTCTTTATATTTATATTAAAACTTAATCTATCCGAATCAATCATAGCTTCAATATTCGGACTTACAATACAGGTTGCAACAGAAGTAATATGGCTTTCACTTGCCCAACCTTTCATATCTAATAGTATTGATATTATTTACTCAAATATAGGCCTACTATTTCTTCTTTCTTTACCAACTCGTTTGCTTCAGTTAGCTCTAGTATTTATTTCCTACAAATATAATATTAGAATAATTGATATAGAAAATAAGGATACAAAAAAAAGAGAATATTATATAAAACTTATAGTATATGCTTTATCCATTGGAACATTGGTATTTTTAGCTTTTCTATTGACAAAAACACTGGTTTTTGAAAAAACAAATGACTTTTTATCTATAGATGGCTTTTTAATTAGGATAAACATATATTTAACTCTTTTTGTAACTGTAATCCTTACTTTAGCCGTAAAAAATACAAGTGATTATTTTAAAAATAAAAGTAGATTAAATAATAATGAATTTTTGCAAAACTTAGAGTATATATCTGATCTTATGAAAGAAGAAAATATGACCGAGGCAAAGGATGCTATAGAAAGCCTTAAAAAGTATTTGCAAAACAATGAAGTGTAAGTAATGTGTTTTATTATTTAAATAAAATAGACAGAAGCAAAACCTGCAATTGGACTAGTAGATTGTGTTAAGTCAAACAGCAGAGTTATGTCTTCTCAAAAGAATCTTACGCTATGATACACCCAATACAAAAATTTGCTTAATAGTTTTTTTTAAGAAAAATTGTATTAATATATATCTACATTAATATAGTAATATAAATAGGCATCTGCAAAAAGCCATGATGATTTGGGCTGTAAATAAATGTTAGAACTGTAAAGTGGTCATTCTTTTTCATCGTATTTAATTTCACGAAGGTCAGGAGTGGAGTTTCTTGGAGTATAGGAATTTTTTAAAAAACTATTTTTGTAAATCCCTATACTTCAAGAAATTCGGGTTTGTCATTTTGATAGACGTCTTTAGATTCTTCATAAATGTCTAAAAGTGAAATTTGATTAAAAAGTTTTATCACTTGTTTCACTTCTTTTCTGTGGAAATATTGGGTTAATAACTATATTGTACACTTTTTTGAGGGAGAAATAATAGTAATATACTGATACAGCCCTTTGACTTCAAGGGCTACAGCATTTTACAAATAACAAAAGTAATACAAAAATTAGGGGGGTACTATTGAAATGAAAAAAACACTTGAGGTAATTGCGGTTATTTTAACTACACTTGCTGTTGTTTCTGTGAGTACAGCATCTTGGTTTTTCTTCTACCAGCCAAATGCTCCAAAAACAATTCAACACTATGAAATAAACAAGTTTTCCTAGAAAACAAACTAAAATATGCCACACTATGTACATAGTGTGGCATATCTTGGTTTGTTATAATATTATTTGTAAAGATCTACTAGTTTTAATAAATGTTCATAACGCTCTATAGCAGCCTTTTCAGATTCCTTAAAGAGCTTTTCCGCACGCTCTGGGAATGTACGAGTCAAACGTGTAAAACGTGTCTCATTATTCAAAAACTCCTGATAAGTTCCATCACCTGGCTTAGATGTCAAGGTAAATGGATTCTTACCTTCAGCTTTAAGAGCAGGATTGAAGGAGAAAAGATTCCAGTAACCGGAAGCAACAGCCTTCTTCATTTCGTCCTGACAGTGATTCATTCCACCTTTAACTCCATGAAGTTCACAAGGAGCATAAGCAATAATCAAGGATGGTCCATTGTAAGCTTCTGCTTCTGCTATTACCTTAATAGCCTGAGCAGGACTAGCACCAAGAGCAATCTGTGCTACATAAACATATCCATAACTCATAGCAATTTCAGCAAGATTCTTTTTACCAATTTCTTTTCCTGAAGCAGCAAACTGACAAACCTCTCCTATTGTAGAAGCTTTAGATGCCTGACCACCTGTATTTGAATACATCTCTGTGTCAAATACCATTATATTTACATTTTCACCTGTTGCAATTACATGGTCAAGACCACCAAAGCCTATATCATATGCCCAGCCGTCACCACCAAAAATCCAAACAGATTTCTTAGCAAGATATTTTTTCTTTTCAAGAACTTCTTTAGACGCTTCACAACCTGCCTTAGCTGCCTTTTCAAGCTCAACAACTAAAGCATCCGTTGCTGGTGTATTTTCTTTTGTACTATCCTTAGTTTCCATAAACTTAGCTATAGCAACCTTTAGTTCTGCAGAAGCTTTGTCTGAAGCAGCTATTTTTTCAAGCTTATCAATTGCCTGGTCACGAATAACTTTCTGTCCAAGATACATACCAAATCCGTGCTCTGCATTATCTTCAAACAAAGAGTTAGCCCAAGCAGGACCCCTTTGTGAATCCTTATTTACTGTATATGGACTAGTCGCAGCAGGACCTCCCCATATGGAAGAACAACCAGTAGCATTTGATATATACATTTGCTCACCAAACAGTTGAGTAACTAAGCGAGCATAAGATGTTTCAGCACATCCTGCACAACTCCCTGAAAACTCAAGAAGAGGCTGATTAAACTGAGATCCTTTTGCAGTAGTCTCAGCTGGCACTCCAGGCTTCTTACCTACATTTGCAACGAGATAATCAAATACAGGCTGTTCATGAAGTTGTGATTCTTGAGGCACCATCCTGATAGCATCCTTTGGACATACTGTGATACATTCTCCACAACCCATACAATCCATAGGAGTTACACTCATTGTGAATTTATACTCACTAGCCTTTGGCTTTGTATCAGCAAGTTTGATATTTGAAGGAGCCGCTTTAATTTCCTCTTCGCTCAACATAAATGGACGAATTGTAGCATGTGAACATACAAATGCACAGCTGTTACACTGAATACATTTCTCTGGGTACCATTCAGGAACAGTTACCGCAGTAGCACGCTTTTCATAAGCAGAAGCACCATGCTCAAATTCTCCGTCCGCAATATCTTTAAATGCAGATACAGGAAGACTATCACCATCCATTAATGAAATTGGAATCATAAGCTCTTTAACCATTTTAACCGTCTCAGAACGACCAACAAGTTCATAAGCTTTTGGATCTGCTTCAGGGTTTGACCATGAAGCTGGAACTTCTACTTTATGAAGTGCAGTTACACCGGCGTCAATTGCTTTGTAGTTCATTTCAACAATTGCATCACCTTTCTTACCATAGGACTTCTTTGCAGCATCTTTCATGTATTTTATAGCATCATCAATCGGCATTACATTTGCTAATTTAAAGAAAGCTGCTTGAAGAATTGTATTGGTACGTTTACCCATTCCAATTTCAATCGCCTTATCAATAGCGTTTATTGTATATAGCTGAATATTGTTATCTGCAATATATTTTTTTGCAGCAGCATTCAATTTAGTGGACAACTCATCATCAGACCATTGGCAGTTAATCATGAAAATTCCGCCTGGCTTAACATCCTGTACCATTTTGAAGCCTTTAAGAACATATGACGGATTATGACATGCAACAAAATCAGCTTGATTTATATAATAAGGACTTTTAATTGGCTTATCTCCAAACCTTAAGTGTGAAATAGTTACACCACCGGTTTTCTTGGAATCATATTGGAAATATGCCTGAATATATTTATCTGTATGATCACCAATTATCTTTGTAGAATTCTTGTTAGCTCCTACAGTACCATCTCCACCGAGACCCCAGAACTTACACTCTACTGTACCTGCCGCAGCAGTAATAGGAGCAGGCTTAACTTCTGGCAAACTTAAGTTGGTAACATCATCTACAATACCTATTGTAAAACGTGGCTTAGGATCATCTTTCTTAAGTTCTGTATAAACAGCAAATACTGATGATGGAGGAGTGTCTTTAGAACCAAGCCCATAACGACCGTTTGTTACCACTATATCATTAAGTCCTGCTTCACGTAATGTTGATACAACATCAAGGTACAATGGTTCAGCTAATGCACCAGGTTCTTTCGTACGATCAAGTACTGCAATTTTCTTTACTGTTTTAGGAAGAACCTTAAGCAAACTGCTTGAAACCCAAGGACGATATAAACGAACCTTGATAAGTCCAACTTTCTCACCAGCAGCATTTAAATAATCTACAACTTCCTCTGTTACATCACAGAATGATCCCATAGCAACAATAACACGGTCAGCATCTGGAGCACCATAATAATTAAACAGATCATAATTTGTGCCAAGTTTTTCATTTACTTTTTTCATATATTTCTCAACAATAGCAGGTAATTCATCATACATTGTATTACATGCCTCACGATGTTGGAAGAATACATCTCCGTTTTCATGGGAACCACGCATTTTTGGATTCTCAGGATTTAACGCTTTTTCACGGAAAGCTTTTACTGCATCCATATTGCACATTTCTTTTAGATCTGAATAATCCCATACGTCAATTTTTTGCATTTCATGGGATGTACGGAAACCATCAAAAAAACTAATAAAAGGAATTCTTCCTTCAATTGTAGCAAGGTGTGCAACTGCACTTAAGTCCATAACTTCCTGAGGATTTGATTCAGCTAACATAGCAAAACCTGTCTGACGACAAGAATATACGTCACTGTGATCACCAAAGATATTCAAAGCATGTGTAGCTATAGTACGTGCTGACACATGAAATACACTAGGAAGCAATTCACCAGCAATTTTATACATATTAGGAATCATAAGAAGAAGTCCCTGTGAAGCCGTAAATGTTGAAGTTAAAGCACCAGCAGCAAGAGAACCGTGAACAGTTCCTGCAGCTCCAGCTTCAGATTGAAGCTCAACAACTTTAACTTGGTTACCAAAAATATTTTCTCTACCTGCAGCGGACCATTGGTCAACAAAATCGGCCATTGGGCTTGAAGGTGTAATTGGATAAATGGCAGCAACATCAGTAAAAGCATACGCTACATGAGCAGCAGCTGTATTGCCGTCCATTGCTTGTTTAGTTCTTGACATTTTTTTCTTCCCCCTTTTTACTATTTGGCATTTTTTTTTAACATTTCAAAACTTTCTTGTAAAGATTGTATACATTACAGTGTATACAAAGTACATTCTTATGCACACAATGGTTTCCTTTGTGTTTGCTTAATCTTCTTTCATGAAAGTTAGAAGAAATGTTGGTATAAGTTTAATAAAATTTTATTTGAGAACCAAAATTTTAACAACCCCACCTGTTAAATTTTAAACAAAGTTTTTATTTATCATTACTATTTTATCATTTTTTTATAAAAAAACAAAGTCTAAATTTATTGGAATTGCAAAGTCATGTCCTTTTTTATCCTCACCCCTCTTTATCAATTCATTTAGCTCTACTAAATAAAAGTACCTATAAATTTCTCGCGTGTTAAATTGGATTGCTAGAATAAGGATTAACCTAGAGAACAAGAAAATTCGCATCGTTCATAAATTTTCTTGTTCTCTAGGTAACCCTATGGTTCCCTTCGACGGATGCTTGGTATCCTAGGTTGCATAGGCGAGCAGTGCAGTGTAGCGAAACGAACAGCCTGAGCACCCTCCTTGAACCTTGAAAGGGGAATACCCTTTCCAAACCCCAGTATAAAAATTTACTATAAAACAATACACTTTTTAGAAAATGAAAAAGACAAAAGCTAAGGGATTTGATTCACCTTAGCTTTTATACTAATCCTTAGGTCAAGTAATTGCGTCACTTGACACTAAAGCAATTTTCACTTTAATTAGATTTGTTTTATCGGTTATAACTTTTATAATGTAGGGTTTTTAATAATATATCTATACTTCAAAATTTTGACTTAATTAAGCTCCTCTGCTAATGTAATTAGTTCTGCCCATCTTTTATCAACTTCCCTTTGTATTTCTTCTATCATTTGCTCGTTTCCCGGTCTGAATAAATGCTTAAATCTCCCCTGAACTTTGAGGAACTCTTCTACAGGTAGTTTATTTTTGGGTTTATAATTTATTATATACTTACCATCTATAACTTCATATAATGGCCAAAAGCAGGTTTCTATTGCTAGCTTGTTTATTTCCATCAGATCAGGAGTATCATACTGCCATCCTCTCGGGCATGGTGCTAAAACATTTAAAAAGGCAGGTCCTTGTGTATAAATTGCTTTTTCCGCCTTTTCATATAAGTCTTTCATATTCCCTATGGCTGCTGTTTGAGCAACATAAGGAATATGATGGTTAACCATAATTTCTGTAAGGTCTTTTCTCCACTGCTGCTTTCCATGTTCTTTTCTGCCTGCTGGTGAAGTAGTTGTATCTGCATATTTAGGTGTTGCAGAAGATCTTTGTATTCCAGTGTTCATGTATGCTCCATTATCATAGCAAACATAAACCATGTCATGCCCTCTCTCCATTGCTCCAGAAAGTGATTGCAAACCGATATCATATGTTCCGCCATCGCCACCAAATGCTATAAATTTCGTATCATCCTTTATTTTCCCTCTTCTCTTCATTGCCTTATAGGCAGCTTCCGCTCCTGCTACTGTAGCACCTGAGTTTTCAAAAGCATTGTGTATAAATGAATCCCTCCATGCAGTATAGGGATATATGAAAGTACTGACCTCCAAACATCCTGTTGCAGCTCCTATAACAGCGTGATCTTCAGGCTTTAAAGCCCTCAATGTCTGTCTAACAACTACCGGGGCCCCACATCCTGCACACATCCTATGTCCCCCGGTTAATCTTTCAGGTTTTTTAGCTACTTCTTTTAACTTATACGCCATTTATCACACCTCCTATTCTCTTACACCAAGGTAGTTGTATACTGAGTCCACCTTGTCCGTATTTATAATTTCAAATAACTTGTTAAAAACAATTTCAATATCTGTAGTTTTGACATCTCTTCCGCCTAATCCGTAAATGTAATTGATTACTTTTGGTGAAAGAACACCCTTAGCATACATTGCACTTGTTACCTCAGTAAACAAAGGACCACCTGCTGCATTAAATCCTTCCGATTTATCCATTATTGCAATAGCTTTATACTTTTTTAAAGCTTCAGCTAGCTCATCAGCAGGAAAAGGCCTAAATACTCTTAGCTTTAATACAGCTATTTTTTTACCTTGTGCTTTATACTTGTCAGAAACATATTTGGCAGTACCAGCAGTAGAATTCAATAAAATTATGGCTGCCTCAGCACCATCTGCATTATATTCTTCAAAAAATTCATATTTTCTTCCCGAAATCTTATAAAACTCTTCAGCCACCTCCATTATAACCTTTTTGGCATTTACCATTCCCTGTGCTTGTTGTCTTTTGTGTTCAAAACAATGTGTAAAATGGTCTAGAGGACCAACCGCTATTGGATTATCTTTATTTAATAAGTACATTTCAGGCTTGTATTCCCCTACAAATGCTTTAACCTTGTCATCCTCAATTAATTCAATGTTTTCTATAGCATGAGAAGTTATAAATCCATCCTGACAAACCATTACAGGAAGTAATACGTCAGGATGTTCCCCTATTCTGTGAGCCATTAGCATATTATCATATGCTTCCTGATTATTTTCCGAATACAATTGAATCCATCCTGAATCTCTAGCACCCATAGAATCACTATGATCATTGTGAATATTTATTGGTCCAGACAAGGCCCTATTTATACACGCCATTACTATAGGCAATCTTGAAGCTGCTGCAATATAGAGTATTTCCCACATAAGAGCCAAACCATTTGCTGAAGTAGCTGTCATTGCTCTACCACCTGCAGCCTGTGCACCTACACAAGCAGACAAAGCACTATGTTCCGATTCAACTGCTACAAACTCTGAATCTACAACACCATCTGCAACATAAGTTGAAAAATATTGAGGTACTTCAGTGGATGGAGTAATTGGAAAAGCAGCGACAACATCAGGATTTATTTGCTTCATGGCAACAGCCGTAGCTTCATTACCGCTCATTCTTTCTCTAATTGACATATTGTATACCTCCTATTTTCCTTCCTCTACAAAATCAATGGCATCAAAGGGACACACCTTCACACATACGCCACATCCTTTGCAGTGATCATAATCAAAATCTACTCTTTTTCCTTCTTCATTAATTAATATTGCTGTGTCAGGACAAACTGGATAACATAATAAACATTGAGTACATTTTTCCACAATCCAAATAGGCTTCATTGACCGCCAATCTCCGGTATTATAAAGATGTGCATTTCCTGCATAAGGTATAGTACCGCCTTTTGTTGTTTCTTTCCAGGTTACATCTGTAGATACATCTTTTAGTTTTTTACTCATACTACCTTTACCTCCTGCATTGATCTTTCAAGTGCCTTTATATTACCATCAACAACTTCAGGCTTTTTAGCAAATTTATGCTTGAAGGATTCCACCATGTTATTTAAAAACTCCTGTTCATCCATTATTTTGCTTACTTTAACAACTGCCCCTAGCATAGGCGTATTAGGGAAATATTTACCTAGTGTGTCAATAGATATTGATCGTGCATCTATTGTGCATATCTTTCCTTTATATCCTTTTAATAAAGGCTTTAATTCATCCGGTGTCTTTGTGGTATTAATAATAATAGCTCCATCTACTTTTAGTCCTGAAGTCACATCCACTGCTGTAATCAATGTATCATCCACTACCACTACATAGTCAGGCTCGTAAATATTGCTATGGATAGTAAGTCTTTCTTCACTAATCCTGTTATAAGCTGTAATTGGTGCTCCCATTCTTTCTGGTCCATACTCGGGGAAACCTTGAATAAACTTTCCTGTATTAAATGCAGCGTCAGCTAATAGCAATGATGCAGTCTTAGCACCTTGTCCACCACGTCCATGCCATCTTATCTCGACAACTTTTCCCATTATTTAAACCTCCTTTTTTGTAAACCACTTATTGTAGCCATATAAAGCCGTTTTAAAAAATAACCTTTCCTAAATTAACATTGCAGTAAGCCCTTTAAAGCAATTTCTTTTAAAGAGGCAATTTCATAATTTTATGAAGTTAGCACCCTTTGTCAAACTTTTAAAATACAAATTTCTATACTCCTAAATTACTTAAACCATGAAAAAAACTTTACAAGAGCAAAATTATTTTTCATGATATTAAATGAATTATATTAAGATACAATATAGAAACTTTATCGCATTCAATATATCTATAAAAAATATTTTGTCCATAAACTTTTAATCAAATTCACATATAGGATTTCTTTTTAGATTATTTAAAAAGACCTTCAATTTATGAAATAGATTTTTTCCATAAATCTTCAGAATTGATGAGAATTTTCTTATATTTGCATTTAAATATTTCATTAAGACGGTTTTTTTAAAACAGCAAAATAATGTTCCTAATGAGTGGAGATCTTTAATATTTCAATTATGGTCTTTAATACAAATATTTATTATGCTGTATTTTAAATAACTATTGACTTTTTGTTTTTTGGTAACTACCAGTTAATGTGTGTATGCTAATATAAAAGTGACCCCTTTAGTGGGGAAACGCTAGCGAAAAATGACCCCTTTCAACAAAAAAATCCTGTAAAATCATAATGTATGTATGATTTACAGGAGGTTGGAAGGCGTGATAATAGGAGTGGATATTTAC
>JGI24712J26585_10000545_pt1 | contig 32161 bp, 27 predicted proteins | sample BioPla3DNA2_FD_26585 | JGI IMG/M metagenome (IMG submission 26585)
TTTTTTTGTTTACTATTTTTTAAATAACTATTAATAGCATTTGAAAGTTCTAAAGCCTTATTTGTATTAATATTTTTATTATATTCTTCGACTTTTAACTGAATAAAACTAAAATATTCCTCTTCTTTAAGATTTTCTTTTAAAGTAATAACTAGTGTTTTATACTCTTTAAAATCTGCTTTCACAAGATATGTTTCAATTTTATCATAAATAATATTTAAATTTCTATTTTTATTTTCGCTTAATGTAATTATTTCATCATAGAGCTCTCTATCTGCAAGTTTTAAATACTTTTCGCTATTTTCTTTTACAAGATTTATCAGTCTATAATCAGGGAAATTTGTTGCGAAAGCTTTTGAATATTCATATTTTTTCAAACTAGGAGAGTTATCTTTCCATATTGTTTCTAATAATTTATATTCTGTATCAGCATCAGCTTTTTTTCTTTGTATAATTTCATTTTGTCTTTTTTCCTCTTGTAGAGCAATTTTTCTAGAATTTATAAATTCTATTGTCTCACCATCATCGAATCTATCACCTAATTTACTAAGTAAAATCTCTTTTTGATTTACATNAGTTTCTAAATCAATTGCCTCTTTATACACATCTTTTAATTTTTCAATTAATTTTTTAGAATTTAAATTTTCTTCCCCGTATTTTATAATGTAATTATCAATTTTGTCAATTTGCTCTCTTTTATTACTAACAGCTAATACTTTATCAAAATCTATTGATTCTCTATTTTTTTCCGAATAGAAGAAATATCCAACTCCAAAACCAGCAATTAATATGATAATTAGTGCAATTATCGCTATTATTTTATTTCTCCCTTTTGCAAGATATGCACTATATATTTTATCAACTTCTTTAAGAATTTCAGGATTTTTAACACTGTCTTTAAAATTATCAATTATAGCTTTTGCATCAGCTGCATTAATTTTTTCATTTTTAAAAATCTCTTTAATTTTATTTTTCCAATCAACGTCTCTTTTTTGAGATATCCAAACCATCGGTGCAAACAAGTTAAAAGGTTGATTTAAATCATCTGGTGGTAAATCTTCACCCTTTGATTCACCAAATGCAGATAATGGAAAAATATCCACTGTATCTGTAGCACCTTGTAAAATATTATATACATTTTTATAAACTTTATGGTTTTCAATATAATCTATTGCTTTTTTCTTTTCAACAACTTCATTTTTCCCTTGACTTACTTTATCCCATTTCGTTATAACTAAAGCAATTGGAATAGATTTAGACCAGGCACCATTTTCATCCTTTATATAACCTAATAGCTTATTTACTTCATCTTGTCTTCTAAATATTTCATCATCATCTTCGCTTGGATCTATAAAAATAAGAATTCCACTACAAGTGGCAAAAAACTCATATATTTTTTTCTGTCTTTTTAAAAATACATCCGCAAGAACTTTTTCTTCCATTGAATTCTCTTTTAATAATTCTCCTGCAAAGTCAAAACTTTTTAAAGCATAATCACTCTGATTAAATATGAACTCCATTACAATTTTTCTCATAAGTGTAATTTCTGTTCTAGGTAAAAGTTCCCCTTTTGAAACATACATATAGTTATTACTTAAATATTTTCTAGTTTCTTCATCTTTGCAAAGTACAGAGAATTGATTTTTATCATCTTTAAATCCAGTTAATCCATATAAAATTGTAAAAAACATAGTTTTACCTGATGCCCTTGCACCAAATACTCCTATTGGATTTTCACTATAATTTTTCAACTTATTTATCTTATTCTCTAATCTATCATCCACTTCATTTCACCATCCTATAGTCATATTAAATTCATTATTTATAATTCATCCTTATAGTTATACTATATTTATTTCATCTAAATATTTTAATATAAAAATTATACATTACTATAATAGCATATTTTCAACTCTTTTTCAATACATTTTAAGGAAAATTTAAGTTATTTTATACTAAACTATATTTCTGCTCCATATTTTATCAATAAGTTTACTACTTCTTTATATGCTTTTCCTACAGCAATTTGTATTGGTGTTTTACCATCTAGATCTTTAAAATTAATATTAGCTCCTGAATTAAGTAACATTTCAACTATATTTTTCTGGTTCTTTTTCACAGCATATGTTAAAGGGCTATCTCCATACATATCTCTAAAGTTTACATTTTGGTTTCGTTCAATAAATTTAGCTACAGCTAGTTCATAACCTAATTCAATAGAAAGCATTAAAGACTCTTCGCCCATAATAATCCCTTTTTTATTTTTAATTGATAAATCTGTGCCATTATTAAGTAGCTCAATTATAATATCTTCCTCTGTTGCATACATTAAAGCAGTATTTCCATCTTTATCTAAATTATCAATAAAAGAATTTTTAATTAAAACTTTTGATTCCTCTACTCTTTTATCCATAATTGCAAGTAATAATGGGGTCTGGTGTCTCGCATTTCGTATTTCAGTTTTTGCATCATGTTTTATTAAAGCTTCTATAATAGACGGATCCTTTTTACGCGCTGCATTTAAAAGTGGGTTGTTTCTTCTATCATTAAATTTATCTACTCTTGCACCTGCATTAATAAGGATATTTATCATCTCCTTACTATTTGCCATCATTAATACCGTATCTCCATTAATATTTATATCACCTAAATTAGGATTTAATCTAATAATCGCCCGTGCCATCTCTATATTATCATTTTCTACAGCATACATTATGGGTGTATATAATTTTTTATCGACAGTATTAATATCAACATTTAATTTTAAAAGTGATACAACATCATCTAGCTTATTGTTTTTTGTTGCAGCAAGAAGTTTTTTAGTTGCTTGTTCGTCTATCTCATTTGAAAATGAACATATACTAAAAAGTATAATACAAAAAACAATTATTAGTTTCTTCATAATATAAATCCCCCTTTATTTGTAAACTTTACAAGATTTTTTTTCAAAATATCTAAAAATATTATCAGAACTTTTTTCTAATGGATTATCCCAAATATAAAACTCTATTAATTCATTTAAGTTAACAATCGCTCTTATGTCTGAAATTTGATTATCATATAGATATAATTTTTTTATTTTTAACATATTACTTAACGGTTTAATATTTCTTATCTCGTTATTTCCCAATTCTAAATAATGGATATTTTCTAACGATAATAGAGGATCAACAATTCTAATTTTATTTTCATCTAACCACAATTTTTCTAACTTTTTTAATTTTGATAAAGGACTTACATCTACGATCTCATTTCCTGTTAATTTTAATTCTTTTAATTCAGTCATATACTCTATGCCATCAAGTTGTTTTATTTTTTTATATTCAATAGTAAGTACTGGAATCTTTTTTAGATCCTCTATAGTTATCTCTTCATTAGGTTTTCCCAATACTTTTCTAATTTCTTTTTCTAAATTTTTATCTTTAAATAATCCTTTTTGTATTGCAATAAATCCTACTTGATTACTATATATACTTTTGTATTTTGCATAAACTGAATATTCCCCTTTTTCACTAGTTTTAAATGAATCTCCAGTTATTTTTTTATTATTAATATATAATTCAATATCATTAATACTAACATTNTGCATTTTTTCATCATATTGGTCAAATACTTCTACTGTAAAATTTACTCTATCCTTATTATTTGACTCAATTGATTTTTTGTTCAAGCTAACTTTTACTGTAGCTGGATAAAGTGGAACTTCTATACTTTTTTTCGAAATTTCATCATTATTTTCGATAATTTCATTATTTTTTAAAGTTGTATCTTGTTCCACAATTTCAATTGATTCAATATTTTTTTCATCTATTTGAAAAAGTTCTTGTTTACTTTTTAATGTATAAAATAAGGCAGCTGTCACTGCAATTATTATAACTAATACTGCAATTTTTTTCAATCTAATCACTCCTTAAACTATATTCTATCGGTCTATTTTAACTACTTTATAATTACTGCCCTCTTTCACTAAATAAACAGTATAATCTTTTGTCAGATTGGTATCCCAATTGTTAAATTCATCTTTAAATGTAAAATTAACTTCTTTAATAGATTCATCATTCGGTAAATATAACTCATACTTCCAAACGCCCTCTCCCATTTCATAGAATTTTTCCATTCTTGGATCTTCCTTTTCATCAAATAAATATTCTGGTGCCCATCCATTAAATCCATATCTTATAAACATTTCCGACGGAAGGATTGGTATATTTGAATTTTTTCTATTAAGAGCTTTTCTATATTTCCATATAGCTTTACTTTTATTCGCTGAAAAATATACAACTAATGGATCATTTTCTGAAAATTCTGTTGGATATACATCTATAATTCCCTTTGGTTTAAGATTATTAATTACATTTTTTACTTTATCCACAAATTTTCCATCAGGATATTTATTAAGATATTCTTCACCATATAATATGTTATTATTTTTTATAAATCTTTCGAAATATAAACTTTCAAGTGATGCTTGAATTAATGAGCTGTTTTTTCCATTAGGATATTTTTTCAAATATTTTTTACAGATCTCCATATTATCTGAATGTGATACATAATATTCTTCTAAAAAAGTATTAAAACTTTTTGAATAAACTCCATTTGGATATTTATCTAGATATTCTTCGTAATAGCTAATATCTTTTGTCATTTTAGCACTCTTATAATAATATTTTTCTGGAAATATTGTATACATTTGAACATCTGCTATTATTCTTACTGAAGATTCTCCAAATTCATATTCTTTTTCAAAATAATAATATGAACCATCATCTAAATCTTTTCTTGCAATTAAATTGTATTTACCTGGAGTTAAATTAATACTTATATCGCTACCTTCATATTTTGCGATATATTTTTCATTTAAATAAATATTTACATTCGTTTCATCGCAAATTATTTTAAGAGTAGATTCCTTTGAAAATACTGATAGGCTTAATAGAATAAGACCTAATAGAATAATTATCTTATTTTTCATTATTTTGTCCTGCTAACAAATACTGTTTTAATGTTAGCAGTGAACACCTCCTTTTAATTATGATTAATATATTTTGTTTTACTTCGTATTAGATCTAAAATTATAACATAAATAAACATTCTATTCAAGAGTTCGATAAAAAACTTCTTGATTTTTTTATTTTTTTTTGTATAATATATATATACATATTATTATTTAATTATATAATTCTTTTAGGAGTGATACAGTGAAAACTTTATTAAGCAAACAAATTGATGATTTAAAAACATACAATGACAAACCAATTGGTGTATTTGGTGCTCGTGCTTCTGGTAAAACGATGTTTTTTACATCTTTATATGCATTGGAAACGATGCAACAACATAATAGTAACATCAAAATTAATTGTAATGATTTTGAAACAAAGGAATATTTAAAAAATAACTATAAATATCTTATAAAAGGCGAATTCCCTCCCCGTACAGACGCTAATAATATTCATAAAATTAATATGACTTATACAATTAACAATCAAAAATTTTCATTAAAAAGCATTGACTTTGCAGGAGAATTACTTTTAGGTGTACCTGATGAATATAAAAATGATTATAATGTTGCAAGTTATATTAAAAAAAAACAAGAACTAGTTTTTAATTTTTTTGCAAATTGTGGTGGAATTCTAATTTTTTTAGATCCAAATAATGATATTGACGAGTCTTTACAAAGAGAGTCTGAAATTTTAAAATTATTATCCTCTATTAAAACTTTAAATCCTTTGTATAATTCTATACCTATATCTCTAATTATTACTAAGTGGGATCTTTTTAATAATAATCTTTCCGAAGACAATATAGATAATGAAAAAGAGAAAGCTTTTAACTATATTAATTTACATAAAATATACAATCGTATATATCAAAATATAAAATCTTTTTCAAAAAAAGTAGATATATTTCCAATATCATCATCTGGAAATAGTTGTCTTGAAAAAGATCTTATGATTAAATTAAGTAATCCTTTTAATATTTTCTCTCCTCTTCTATGGATATCACATTATAGAAATCAAATATGGTATGATGAAATTGTAAGTTTAAAAAATAAACCTATAAAAATCAAGGATTTTCAGGACATTTTAGAACATTATAAAATTTATTCAATTGATAAAGAAAAAATTAATAATTTAGAAGAAATTCTCTCTATAAAAATAAGAAATAAAAAATTCAAAATAATTATATTATTTTTTATAATTATTATTTTATTAATTGTATTATCTTGGATTTTTCTATAATATTTTATTATATAATGCTGTCAATCATCTCTTCAAGTTGTTCTTTTTCTTTTTTTGATAAATCTTGACCTGATTTTAGAATTTTGAGTATTTCAGATTCACTTCCGCTACTACTAGATTCTAATATTTTAATTATTAATTTTTTGTAAAACTCCATATATATTTTTTTCCTCCTTTTTTATTATGCTTTATAAATTTTCTAGAATCTCTTTTATCTGTTTTTCGGTATATGGTTTTGTTAGAAAACCATTACCTCCATACTCGTATATTTTTTTTATTCTATCGTCATAACCTGTAGAACTCATTACAATTACTTTTGTTTCTTTATTAATTTCTCTGAATTTTCTTAAAAATTCTACACCGTTCATGAAAGGCATTACTATATCCGTTATTACAATATCTACATTTATCTCTTCAAGAGATTCTAATGCCTCTATTCCGTCAGAAGCTTCGCCAATTACAGTATATCCGATTTTTTCCAATATTCTTCTTAATATATTTCTTGAAAAATCCATATCATCTACTAAAAAAACTGTTTTACCCATAGGAATTTCAACTCCTTTTTTTAATCTTCTTAATCAAATATTATTAGTTTAATAAATATTTAAAATACTTTTACATTTTCTTATATATTCTAACTTTAATCAAAAATCCTTTTTTATTTTACTTTAATTTATGAAAAAGTTAATAAGATTGATTTTTAGTGTCTGTTAATATGGTTAATTAAAAATATATTTTAATTAATATCAATACTCATAAAAGGTATTTTATTAAAAAAATCAATATACGCTTGAAAAATACTGTATGCAAAATACGATAAATTACAAAAAATTGTTGCTAATTTTATAGAAAATATCCCAATTATAAAGTTTAATATAAAAATAATCATTAATAATGTAAAAAATATCGACAAAAATATATTTGCAAACAGAGATAAAAATGGTAATTTCCCAAAATAATATATTGATAAAGGTAACATTGCTACCTGTACTACAATTCCAGTATAAAACATCTCTCGCGTTTTACTAATATTATCTGTATTTACATATGTTTTAAATATCGGATACATATAAATTAGTGCAAAAACAGCAACATATGATAATTGAAATGAAACATTATATATATTAAGTGGATTTAGATGAATATGAATTATATAGCATAGAACAAATGACTTTTTTATACAATATCGTTCATGATTAAGTCTTGCAATTATTAAAAACATTGCCATTATATAGGATCTTACAACTGGAATTTCAAATCTACATAAGAAAACATACAATGTCGTTATAAATATTAACATTATATACTTTTTTTTATATGATATTGAAAATAGTTCTAATATATACATTAATATAAAAAATATTATACCAAAATGCATTCCAGATATAACCATTAAATGGGATATCCCTGTATAAGCATATTTTTTCAATTCATCCTTATTCTGATGATTTTTATTTCCTGTAACAAGTAAAGTATAAAAATCTAAAAAATCTTTTGGATGTTTTCTTGTATATGATTCAATTTTGTTTTCGAATATAGTCACAAATTTTTCTGATAAATCTGTATTTGAATTAATTATTTCACCGATAATTTTACCATGATTATTTATAATTTTAATATTAAAATTATAAATACCATCTTCAATATAGTTATCTTTTATATTTATAAATAATCTATTTTTAGGGTATTTATTATTAATTTTTTTCACATTTATTATATTATTTTTAATATTTCCCCTTATTTTATAATTTTCGTGTTCAATTAATTCACTATTAAATATAAATAAATTAAAAAAAATCATATTAAACATAAGAGCATATAAAAAAAAATAAAAATATATTTTATCTTTTTTTATCATATAAAGACCTATTGCTGAAAAAATTATTATTTTTAATATCATAAAATATATATTTTGAATAGATAAATAAAAAAATAATGAAAAGAAACTAAGTAAACTTACAAAAAAATATGTTTTTTTCAAAATTAACACCCCTATAATAAAATTTAGGTTTAATAAAAATATTATTAAACCTATAATCTCATTATTGCCATATTTTTTTTATTTTTTAATTTTATTCCACAGTCACACTTTTTGATAAATTTCTAGGATTATCTACATCTAAACCTTTCTCGTCTGATATATAATATGCAAGTATTTGTAATGGAATTACAGTTAAAAGAGGTGAAAATATCTCATCAATTGGTTCTATTTTCAAACTCATATTTGCAATACTGTCTATATTTTCATCATCTTCTGAAGCTAATACTATTATTTTTCCATCTCTTGCCTTTATTTCTTGGATGTTACTCAGCATTTTATCATATGTTTTAGAATTCTTTAATGCAATTGCAAGTGCAGGTANATTTTCCTCTATTAACGCTACTGGTCCGTGTCTTAATTCACCAGCAGGATATGCTTCAGAGTGGATATAAGAAGTTTCTTTTAATTTTAAAGAACCCTCTAAAGCCACAGGATAATTAATATGTCTTGCAATATACATAATATTTTTAGTATTTTTTAATTGTTTGGCAATATTTAAAATCTCATCACTTTTATTTAAAATAGTAGATATCTTTTCTGGAATTTTTTCAAGATTTTTTATAATGTATTCTTTATATTTATTATCTATTAGATTAAGATTATCCCCTAAATACAGCATAAATAAATACATCATTGTAAGCTGCGATAAAAAAGCTTTTGTTGATGCTACACCTATTTCCGGACCTGCGTTTGTATAGATTGTACCGTATGCCTCTTTTGCAATTGTAGAGCCTATAACATTAACCATCCCTATTACTTTAGCACCTGATTGTTTTGCAACACGTAATGCACCTAGTGTATCAGAAGTTTCTCCAGATTGACTTATTACAATAACTAAATTTTTTTCACTAAGAATAGGTGTTTTATATCTAAATTCTGATGCAATTTCTACAATTACAGGTAGTTTTAATATTTCTTCAATTATAAATTTCCCTACTAATCCAGCATGATACGATGTTCCACACGCAATTATATTAATTTGTTCTATTTTTCGCAACTCTTCTTTTGTAATATTAAAATTATCAAATTTTATTTTTCCATTTTCAATTTTCCCTCTTAATACATCTTCTACAACTCGTGGTTGCTCATGTATCTCTTTTAACATAAAATGTTTAAAACCAGACTTCTCTGCCATTTCAATTGTTAAATCAATATTTTCTACCACTTTATTTAAAATATTTCCTTCTAAATCGGTAATCGTCACTTTATTTTTCTCTATAACTCCAATCTCATAATCATCCATAACAATTATATTTTTTGTATGTTCTAAAATTGGTGGAATATCAGATCCAAATATATTTTCATTTTCACCTATTCCAATTAACATTGATGTACCTTTTTTGGCAATAATAATTTTATCTGGTTCACTTTCTGAAATTACTGCAATTGCAAATGTTCCTTTTAAATATTGTATTATTTTTTGTACTGCTCCATATAAATTTCCAGTATAATATTCACTTATTAGATGTACTATAATCTCCGAATCTGTTTCAGATATTATTTTATGATCTTTTTTTATAAGTTCCTCTTTTAGTTCAAGATAGTTTTCAATAATACCATTATGTACTAGTGCAATAGTTTTTCTACAATTTGTATGTGGATGCGAATTAATTTGAGTTGGTTTTCCATGTGTTGCCCATCTTGTATGTCCTATTCCTATATTACTTATTATATTAGTATCCTCAATATATTTTTTTATTTGAGTCAGTTTTCCGGATTCTTTTTTTATAATTAAATTTTTATTATCATCTATTAATGCTATACCCGAAGAATCATATCCTTTATATTCTAATTTAGTTAATCCATTATATAATATATTTTTTGCATCTTTTTCCCCTATATAACCTACTATTCCACACATAATTTACGGTATTACTACCTTTCACCTCCTGTTAAAAATTATATTTTGTTTACTCTTCTTTTAAATGAAATTAGTGTATTTTTCATAAGCATTGCAATAGTCATCGGCCCTACTCCACCTGGCACAGGCGTTATATAGGATATTTTATCAAAAACACTATCATAATCAACGTCACCATAAAGTTTAGTGCTTCCATCAATACGATTTATTCCTACATCGATTATAATAGCACCATCTTTAACCATATCTTTATTTATAAATTTAGCTTTACCTATTGCNGCTACAATAATATCTGCGCCTTTTACTACGCTATTTAAATCTTTTGTTCTACTATGGCATATTGTAACTGTAGCATTTTCTTTTAATAACATAAGAGATATTGGTTTACCTACAATATTACTACGTCCTACAATAACAGCATTTTTTCCATCAATTTTAATATTTTTTCTTTTTAATAGCTCTATTATACCGTATGGTGTACATGGGAAAAAACCATCATCTGCACCTATCATTAATTTCCCAACATTAATTGGATGAAATCCATCTACATCCTTTTCCGGCAAAATACTATTTAATATTTTATCAGAATTAATATGTTTTGGAAGAGGTAATTGAACCAATATTCCATCAATATCAACATTTTTATTTAGTTCATTTATTTTATCTAGTAATTCATCTTCACTTGCATTTTCAGGTAATACATATTTTTCTGAATAAAAACCAAGTGATAAACAAGTTTTTTCTTTTGAACCAACATAAACATTTGAAGCGGGGTCATTCCCTACTAGTATAACTGCTAATCCCGGAATTTTACCAGTTTCTTTTTTTAAGTTTTCAATTTCAAGTTTAATCTCATCTTTTATATTTTGAGAAATTTCTTTTCCGTTTATTATTTTTTCCAAATTATTCACCCCTAATCGTTTTTAATTTTTTTTGACTTTTTTTTTTGCTTTTTTTAATATTTTTTCTTTCCAATAATTTATCTCCTGTAATTTAGCATATAAATCAATATTTTCTACAACAACTGATTCTGGTAAATTTAATTTAATAGGAGCAAAGTTAAGTATTGCCTTAATTCCAGATTCTGCAATTAGTTCTGATACCTCTTGTGCTACAAATTTTGGAACAGTTAGAATCGCAATATCAACGCTTTCTGAATATTTAGAAATTTCATTACTAAGTTCGCTAATATTTTTTATCTCAATATTTTTTAAACTTTTTCCAATCTTCAATTCTGAGTTATCAAAAATACCAACAACATTAAATCTTTGTTTTGTAAATTCTGATTCAGAATAAAGAGCGCTACCTAATCTTCCAAAACCTACGATTATAACATTATTTATTTTATTAATTCCAAGTATTTTTTCTATATCATTATATAATGTATTTACTTTATATCCTTTTCCTCTAATTCCAAATTCACCAAAATTTGCTAAATCCTTTCTAACTTGAGCTGCTGTAAATCCCATTTTATCTGCTAAATCCTTTGATGAAATATAATCTTCCCCATCAGAATTTTCTAAACATCTTAAATACTTTGTTAATCTTTCTATTACTTTTGGTGAAATTTTATCTACTGCCATCTCTTCCCCCTTAATTAATTAAAAATATCTCCTATTTTAATATAATTTCCATTTATAATGTCCTGTCCTGTTAATATTTTTTTATTTTCTGGTTTCACTCTTGTAAGTAATAATGCACCATTATTTACTTTTACAATAGGACCTTTATTTTTGATAATATCTACAATTTCTCCAATACTACCTTTATAGTTTTCATTTATTTTTTCTACACTATGAATTTTAAATATTTTATCATTTAAAATTGAATATGCTCCTGGAAATGGATCTATTCCTCTTATCAAATTAAATAGGTTATCAACAGTATCATCCCATTTTATCTGGGTGTCTTCTTTTTTTATCGGTTTAACAAAAGTTGCTTCATTATGGTTTTGTTTTATAATATTAAGATTGCCTTTAAATATATTCTCCAAAGCCTCTAAAAGAGTATCTGCTCCTACGATTTTCAATTTATCATGTAGACTCATAAAATTATCAGTTTCATCAATAATGACTTCTCTTTTTAAAATCATATCACCTTCATCGAGTCCCTCTTCAATGTACATTATTGTTACACCTGTAACTTTATCTCCATTAATAATAGCACTTTGAATTGGTGAAGCCCCTCTATATTTTGGCAATAAAGAAGCATGTACATTTATAATTCCATATTTTGGTAAATCAATTATTTTTTTAGGGATAATTTTCCCATATGCAACAACTACAATTATATCAGGATTAATAGATTTTAAAATTTCAAATATTTCATCATTATTAATATTTTCAGGTTGATATACTGGTATATCTTTATTTAAGCCAAACTCCTTAACTTGTGAATATTTTACTTTATTATTACGCATATTTCGTCTATCAGCTTTAGTAAATATTGCTGATATGCCATATTTATCGTATACTTTCTCTAAAGAATACGCTGCAAATTCTGGTGTTCCCATAAATACAATTTTCATTTACAATCCTCTTTCTATATTATAAATTTTTTAAAGTTTCTTTTTTTATGGCATCTAGTTTTTTAGATACTAGTTTTTTCCCAACTGTGGATAATCTATCAACAAACATTATACCATCTAAATGATCATTTTCGTGTTGAAGTGCTCTTGCATATATTCCATCTGCCTCTTCAATAATTTCTTCACCTTTTTCATTTAAGTATTTTACAGTTACTTTTTCTGGTCTTTTTACCTTTTTATATGTTCCAGGTATACTTAGACATCCTTCTTCCATTTCAATAATAGAACTATTACTTTCTATAAATTCTGGATTAATTATAGTTTTTATCCCTTCACCTATATCTATAATAAATAATCTTTTATTTATACCCACTTGTGGTGCTGCTAAACCTATACCAGATGCACTATACATTGTTTTTTTCATATACTCTATTAATTCTAGTAGTTCTTCATTTATATCATCAATTTTTTCACTTTTTTTTCTAAGAACCGGATCTCCATATGTTCTAATTTTCATTTCCATTATATTAACCTCCTATTTTACATTAAATTAATCGGATCCACATCAATAACTATCCTAACATCATTTTTATTATTATATTTAAATAATATATCTCTAATTTTTTTCTTGAAAATATTAATTTGTTCTCTATCACCCTTTATAAATATTTGATATCTGTATCTTTTATTTATTTTATATAAAGGTGCTTTAAATGGACCATATATCATAAATTTTTCTGATTCATTTAAAATATCCTTAATATCATCATAGAACTCTTTTGCACTATTTTCTAATTTAGATTCATCTTCGCAAGATACAATAATATTTATTATTTTACCAAAAGGGGGATAATTTAGCTCTTTTCTATTTTTTATCTCATAATTATAAAACTCCTCATAATTGGCATCAATTGCCATTTGTATTGCATAATGATCCGGATTATATGTTTGTATTATAACTGTACCTCGTTTTTCTCCTCTACCTGCTCTACCTGCTGTTTGGACAATTAATTGAAAGGTTTTTTCACTTGATCTAAAATCTGGAAAATTTAAAATTGTATCTGCTGAAATTATCCCTGCTAATGTAACATTAGGAAAATGAAATCCCTTAGCAATAATCTGTGTTCCTAATAAAATATCGTATTTTTGTGATAAAAAATCATTATACATATTTGTATAAGCATCCCTCTCTTTTACCGTATCCGAATCAATTCTAAGTATTCTTGCTTCAGGAAATATTTCCTGTAATTCCATCTCAATTTTTTCCGTGCCATAATTATGATATGAAAATTCATCACTATTACAATCAGCGCATATTTTTGTAAATTTTTTTTCTTTTCCACAGTATGAACATTTTAATTTGTTTTCAATTTTATAATAACTATACGATACTGAACAATTCTCACATTTTTCAATATGTCCACATTTTTTACATTGTATTTGATTTGAATATCCCTTTTTATTTAAAAATAGAATAACTTGTTCATTATTTTTTATACAATTTGAAATTTCTTTTAGTAATTTTTCACTAAAATTTTCTCTTTCTTCATTTTTCATATCAACAATTTCAAATTTAGGTGGTGTAATATTATTGTACCTTCTATTTAATTCTAAATATTCAAAAATATTATTTTTTCCATAATAAAAACTTTCTATTAATGGTGTTGCAGTACCAAATATTACTTTTAAATCCTCAAGTTCACTTCTTTTTATAGCTACATACCTAGCATCATATACAAAATTACTATCTTGTTTGTATGTTGTTTCGTGTTCCTCGTCAATTATAATATATTTTAAATTTTTAACTGGTGCAAATATTGCAGACCTTACACCCACAATAATTTTTTTTTCGCCGTTATTCACATGATTCCATTCATCAGCTTTTTCTCTATCTGTTAATTTACTATGAAGAATAGCAATTTTATTTCCGAATGTTTCCTCAAATCTTTTAATAATTTGAGGAGTAAGAGAAATCTCCGGAACTAAAAAAATTGCACCCTGATTATTCCTGTTCGCTTCCTTAATAATTTCAATATATATTTCTGTTTTACCAGAACCAGTAACCCCTTTTACTAAAAATAGTTTTTTACTCGAGTTAATAATACTATTTTTTGTATTTTCTTGTTCATTTGTAAGTTTTATTTTTTTATTATATTCATTTTCTAGTATTATATGCTTAATAACCTTTTTTCTTTTATCTCTAATAACTTTTTCTAATTTTAAGATATTTTCTGCTATCATATAATCAATTAAACTTTTGTCAAATTTTCTTTTCAAAGTATCTAAACTAATATTTTTTTTAACTTTCATATAATCTAAAAAAATTTTATCATTTTTATTTCGCGGTATAAAAATTTTATTTAATTTACATCTTGAAACCATTTCATTTCTCATATTTTTAGGTAATACTCCAGTTATAATGTTTGAAAAGTTTGTAATATAGTAGTTTCTTATCCATATATATAGTTTTAAATGTATCTCATCAATTTTTATACTATTTTCAATTTTACCCTGAATTTCATTAACAGTGTAATCAAACTCCGTTTGTTGTGAGTAACCCATAATTATTGCTTTTCTTGTTTTATTTTGAAATTTTACAATAACTTGTTCCCCAATTTTATAATCGTTATTTTCACTTCCATAAGTAAAAAGCATGTGTGATATGTCTTCAATATATAAATTATAATAATGCATTGATATTTTCTCTATTTACAACACTTTCAACAATACTTAATAGTTCTTTTACCTCGACTGGCTTCTCTATAAATCCATTAGCACCTGCTTCTTGTGCTTTTATTTTATCTTCATGAAATGTTTTTGCTGAAAACATATAAATAGGAATTTTACTATATTTTTCCTTAGCTCTAATTATTTTACATATATCATATCCACATGCATTTCCATTAGAAAACATAACATCTAAAATTATCATATCCACATCACTTAATATTTCAAAATAAGATTTATCCCAATTTTCACCTACAATTACCTCATAATTGTTATATTCAAGAACAAATTTAACAAATTCTAAGAGCTCTACTTCATCATCTAAATACAATATTTTATTTTTTTTCATCTCTTTTCATCCCTCACATTTTACATTTCTTCTAAATTTAAATACACTTTCTGTACTTTATCTAGACACGAACCACTCTTTGGTTCATGGCTCTTAATTTTTCCAGAACCTTTTATTATAATCTCGTAATTTGTTTCAGAAAAAAATTCCAGTGCATCCCTTAGAGAATAGCCAACAAAATTAGGCATAATATTTTTTTCAGTGTCTATTTTTAATGTTTTAAACTGCACTTCATCATCTTTAAGATATATTATTTTCTCTTTAATATTATTTGGTATTATATTTTTATATTTTATAATTCTTTCAAATACCTTTTTTGCAACTGGTGCAGCTACTTCTCCACCATAAATTTTTCGTTTTGGTTCATCAACTACTATTAGACATAAATATTCTGGATCATCGCTAGGGAAAAAACCTGCAAATGATGCAATATATTTACCTCGTGCATATCCACCTTTTCCTGCCTTTTGCGATGTACCTGTTTTCCCGCCAACATTATACCCCTCTATATATGCACCTTTTCCAGTTCCGTTTGCTACTGCTCTTTCTAAATATAATCTCATAGTTTCACTAATTTTTTCATTTTCAAAAACTCTTCTTTTTAATTGTGGATTGTTTTTTAAAACAATTTCTCCAGTAGGTGTTTCTACTCGATCTACAATTATTGGTTTATATAAATATCCCCCATTAATCACAGCTGCAAATCCCATTACCATTTGAATTGGTGTAACTACGATCCCTTGTCCAAAAGAGATTGTTGGCTTAGTAAGTCCACTCCAATTAGCTAAATTAGGAACAGATACATCTCTTTCTCCCGATAATTCAATATCTGTTTTCTCATTAAATCCATATCTTAATAGTCCATTATACATAGTTTGATTTGTCATATTATCGCCAATCATTATCATGCCAACATTACTTGATTTTTCTATAATATCAGAGATGCTTAAGTTTCCAATAACACCATTTCCATGATCTTTTAATATTGTATTGTATTTTTTTATTCTACCTGTTGAATAAAATCTGCTATTTTCATCGATTACACCTTCATTTAATGCCATAGAAACTATAATTGGTTTAAAAACAGAACCTGGTTCATATTGATTATAAATCACATTATTTCTTGTATCCACAAGTCTATCACTAACAGGAAAAGAAGACATTGCTAAAATTTTCCCATTTTTAGGAGACACTATAACTCCCGCTGCCCATTCAGCATTGGTTTCAATAAAAGTTTTGTATAAATTTTCATCTAAAATATGTTGCATAACATAATCAATAGTCAAAATAACATTATTTCCATCCTTAGCCTCAACTTTTTTATATTGATTTTTTAGAGGTAATTCAAATTTATTATGTGTTGAAAGATATGTTTCGCTATAACCTTTAGTTCCTTTTAAATAGCTATTATATGTTCTCTCAATACCATACATACCCTCTTTTTCAATATTAATAAATCCTATTATATTTTTAAATAAATCTAACTCTGGTAAAATACGTATAGTGTCTTCTTTAAAAAATACACCTGAAATTATTGATTCTCTTTCCAACTTTTTTTTATCTTTAATTAATAAGTTATAAATTTCCTCTTTTTCCTCTGCGAAAACATTATTTGAAATATTTAAATACCTTCTTTTATTTTCTTTACCAACCTTTATTTTATTTTTTAATTCTTCTTCATTAAGATTTAACACGCTAGAAATAACCGAAGAGATTTCATCTAAATATTTATCACTTATTCTAAAAGGATCTAATATTAATATGTAAGATTCTAAATCATATGCAATTTCTTTTTTATCGTAAGTTAATATTTGTCCTCTTTTATCTTCTAAGTATTCCTTTGTATAATATTGTTTATATGCAATTTTCTTCCAATTTTTATGTTCTATAATTTGAATCTTAAAAAGATTTACAATCAACAATATGAATCCAAAATAAAATACTCCTATTACAATTTTAATTCTTTTATTATTTATTTTATTGTTCATTTTGTTATTCATTTTGTACTTATAACGTCCTCCTATCAAATCAATCTTTTATAATACAGCTATATATATTATAACATATTTTCATATTTTTTTAAATATTCTTTTTTTATTATTTCTATTATATTTTCTGAGTTATTTTTTTCTATATTATTTAATTTCCTAACAATATTAATTGTATTTTTTCTAAATATATTAGTTATAAAAATTCCATCTGAATCAATTAAATCATCTAACTTATATTCACCATATTGTATCTTATACCCCAAACTATTTATTATTTCTTTTACACACTCTGTGGATACACTATTTAAAATATTTAATGTATTTTTTGGAGTATTTATAATACCCTTTTTTATAAAAAAAACATTTCCATAAATTGTATTTGTAATATTTTTTTCTCTATTAATATAAATTCCATCATCTAATTGCTCCTTAATAATCTCTTTTTTAGCTAATAAATCAGTTAATCTATTTATAGTATTGTAATTAGATAACTCATTATGATAAACTGATTCGATTATTTTAATATCATATGTATTTTTATTATAATTTTCATATTCTCTAGTATCATCTAGTGATATATATAACTCTGTGTCGTTAACGACAATATTAATGATATATTCATTATTTTCGGTATCTTTTAGATTTGTATATTCATTAATAATTGAATAAAAATCAATTTTTCTATATATATCGAGACTTTTCATATTTTTTTCTAGTTTTTCAATATGTATATCAATTAAGTTTAATTTATTGTTAGTTATTTTTATCTCCTCTATACAGCCTTGCCCGTACAAAAAACCTTTATTTTTTTTCTCATTGTTTAAAATAAATTTATCGTTATAATATATAATTTTTTTATCTTTATTTTTCAATAAATTCACCACCTTTTTTTATGCCTTAATCGGCAAGTTGTATAACTTGCCGATTAATTTTTTTTATATCTGGTTTAATTTTTCTATTAAAATTTTATTAAGAGTTTGTGGATTTCCTTTTCCTTTTGTCATTTTCATTGCTTGTCCCACTAAAAAACCAATTGCTTTTGTTTTTCCATTTTTATAATCTGCTACTGAAGCTGGATTTGCATTAATTATATCAATAATAATTTTTTCAAGTTCACTTTCATCAGTTATTTGAATCAATCCTTGTTCTTTTACAATTAATTCTGGTTCTCTATTATCATCTAACATTGTATTAAAGACTTTTTTTGCAATATTATTACTTATCACGTTTGAATCTATTAATTTTATTAATTCACCTAAATTGTTTGGATTTATAGTAAATTTATCAATTTCAATTGATTTTTCATTTAAAACACGTATCACTTCTGTCATTATCCAGTTACTTGCAGATTTTGCATTATTTGATTTTTTTGCTACAATTTCAAAATAATCTGCCATATCTTTTTCTGTTGATAATACTTCTGCATCATAAATAGGAATAGAGTATTCTTTTACAAATCTCGATATTTTTTCCTCGGGAAATTCTGGCATCTCCATTTTAATTTTATTTAGTTCTTCATCGGTCACACATATCATAGGTATATCTACTTCTGGGAAATATCTATAGTCATCTGCGTCTTCTTTCACACGCATTGATTTTGTCACTCCTTTATTATCATCCCAAAGTCTTGTTTCTTGTATTACTTTTCCACCTGATTCTATAAGATCTTTTTGTCTTTCTATCTCGTGCTCTATTGCTCTAGCAACTGCTTTAAATGAATTTAAATTTTTTGTTTCTGTCCTTGTACCAAATTCTTTTTGACCTTTAGGACGTATTGATACATTTGCATCACAACGTAGCGAGCCTAATTCCATACTTACATCGCTTACACCTGTGTATTTAATTAATGATTTTAATTTTGTTAAAAATTTATAAGCTTCCTCAGAACTTCTCATATCTGGTTCAGATACAATCTCTATTAATGGCATACTAGCTCTATTTAAATCAACGTATGACTCATCAGCAATATCGCTATGTACTAATTTTCCAGCATCCTCTTCCATATGTATTCTTGTAATATTTATTCTTTTTACACTGTTATCGTCTAATTTTATATCAATATATCCATGTTCCGCATATGGCATTTCAAATTGACTTGTTTGGAAAGCTTTTGGATTATCGGGATAAAAATAGTTTTTCTTATCAAATCTACTATATTTATTTATATTACAATTTAAAGCATATCCAGCTTTTATCGCATACTCTAGCGCTTTTTTATTAAGTTTAGGTAATGTCCCAGGATGTCCTGTGCATGCTGGACAAGTGTGTGAATTCGGTGCTTTACCATCATAGTCTGTACTACAATTACAAAATATTTTTGTATTTGTTTTTAACTGACAATGTACTTCCAATCCAATAACTACCTCATATTCTATAGACATTTTTATATTTCCTCCCAAAAATTATTTATTTAATTTGAATTCTCCACGTACTTTTTCATAAGAATATGCAGTTTTTAATATTTTCCCCTCATTAAAATGGTTCCCTATTAACTGCATTCCAACAGGTAATCCCTCTTCTAACCCAATAGGGATTGTTAATGCAGGTAATTTTGCTAAACTAGCTGCTGTAGTATACATATCTGAAGAGTACATTTTTACAACATCATCTATCTTCTCATTAAAATTAAATGCTGTTGTTGGAGTTGTTGGTGTAAGTAATACATCCACATTTTTAAATACATCGATGAAATCTTTAGTTATTATTTTTTGAATAGCTAAAGCACGTTTATAATATTTTTCATACGAACCAGTACTTAAAAAATGTGTTCCTAATAGAATACGAAGTTTCACTTCATTGCCAAAACTTTCTGTTCTACTTTTTACATACAGTTCTTCTAAATTATTATAATTTTTAGATCTGTAACCATATCTCACTCCATCATATCTTGATAAATTTGCACTTATCTCTGATGTACCCAATATATTGTATACTGAGGTTGCATACTTTGTATGCGGAAGAGAAACTTCGATTACTTCTGCTCCAAGATTTTTATAATTTTCTACTGCATTTAATATATGTTTTTTTATCCCTTTATCCAGAGAATCATTTTCTAAATATTCAATTGGTAATCCTATTTTCATCCCTTTTATGTTTTCATTTAAATAACTAGTATAATCAATTTTATCTTGTTTTATCGATTTTGCATCCATCTCGTCATATCCTGAGATAACATTTAAAGATAATGCAGAATCTCTTACATCTTTTGTTATAGGTCCTATTTGATCTAGAGATGATACTGTAGCAACTAATCCGTATCTTGAAACAAGTCCATTTGTTGGTTTTAATCCAACTACACCACAAAATGCAGCAGGTTGTCTTATACTTCCACTTGTATCAGAAGCAATTGATAATATCGAGCTTCCTATTGCAACAGATGCTGCAGATCCACCGCTAGATCCCCCTGGCACCTTTGAAATATCCCATGGATTTTTAGTTTTTTTAAAAGCAGATGTTTCAGTTGAAGAACCCATTGCAAATTCATCCATATTAGTTTTACCTAAGATTATCATACTANTTTCTTTTATTTTTTTTACAGTAGTACTCTCGTAAATTCCAATATAATTTTCTAACATTTTCGATCCTGCTGTAGTTTTTTCACCATTTATTATTATATTATCTTTTAATGAAATTGGAATTCCTGCAAGAATCGGTAATTCTTCACCTTTATTTATTTTTTCATCTATAGATTTAGCTTCATTAATTGCAAACTCTTCTCTTGTTGAGATATAGCTTTCTATATCATTATCAGTCTCTTTTATTCTTTTAATAATATTTTCTGTTAATTCTAATGCTGTTATCTCTTTGCTTTTTAACATATTAGATAATTTATGTCCCTCTAATTCATATAATTTCATTAGAAAATCCTCCTCAAAATATTTTAACCTACTATTTTTGGTACAACAAAAGCACCGTCCTCTTCTAAAGGTGCATTTTTCGTTATTAATTCTTTATTTTCATAAATTTTCACATTATCTTCTCTGAAAATGTTTTTTAATTCCGTCGGATCAGTGAATTCAACTAAAATATCTAAGTCTACTCCAAAAATATTCTCTACATTTTTTAATACATCATTAATTTTGCTTTCATAATGTGCTATCTCTTTAGAAATATCTAGTTTTGAATTTTTAGAAATATTTATTATCTCTTTCTCATTAAGCAACATTAATTTCACCTCCCAGTTTTATTTAAATTATTTTATATAATATTTGATAATATCATCAAAATCATCGTATTTTATATGTGAAATATTGTTTTTTTCACAATATTTCTCTAGTGAATGATCTCTTCTAGCAAAAATTATGTCTGCAACACCACAGACAGATATATCTGAAAGTCCATCACCAATAAAAACAACTTCTTTATATAATTCTTTATATTTTTTTACAATACTTTTTTTACAAACACCTTCAAAACAATCATCTACATCAAAGGGGTATTCTATTTTTATTTTATTATTATTTAAAAAGAGTAACTCGTTTGCATATATCATTTTTTTATCAATATTAATTTTATTTTTCTCTAAAACTGCAAAAATATTTTCATATGTTCCAGCACTAACAATTCGAAAATCCTCTATTTGATTTTTAAAGTTTATAAAATTATTATCTATATCTACATTATCGCCTATACTTTTATAAAAATCCTCTTTGCTAATTGTTAAACTTTCTAGTAATCCAGACAAATACTCTTTTACATTAATTTCCCCTTTTCTAATTCGGTTTTGGTAATTATCCAGTAGAGTTTTATTATATTTAATCATTATCGTATCAGTTGTATCTTTGTTTGTTAATGTATTATCAAAATCAATTAAAAAAATTCTATCTTTTTTTTCCAATTAGCTTCCCTCTTTCCTTACTCTTATTGAATTGGCATGTGCATCTAATCCTTCAACTTCTGCTATTCTAATTACATGGTCAGCACTTTTCATAAATAGATCTTTTGGATAGTATAAAATAGATGTTTTTTTAATGAAATCATCAACATTTAATGGAGAATAAAATTTAGCAGTCATATTTGTAGGTAATACATGATTTGGACCTGCAAAATAATCTCCAATTGGTTCGGGAGTATATTGACCTAAGAAAATTGCTCCTGCATTTTTTATTTTAGGAATTGATTCAAATGGTGCTTTTATTTGAAGTTCTAAATGTTCTGGTGCAATTTCATTTGAGATTTTAAATGCGTCTTCAATGTTTTTTACTAATATCATAATTCCATTTTTTTCTACACTCTCTTTTGCAATCTCTTTTCTACTTAACTTATTTAGTTGAATTTGAACCTCATTTTCAAATTTTGAAGCAATTTCTTCTGAATCAGTTATTAAAATTGATGCAGCCATTGGATCATGCTCTGCTTGTGATAAAAAATCTGCTGCAATATATTTAATATTTGCAGAATTATCTGCAATAATAAGTATCTCACTAGGACCAGCTATCATGTCAATATCCACTGTTCCATATACCATTTTTTTTGCAACAGTAACATATATATTTCCCGGACCAACAATCTTATTTACCGGTTCTAATCCCTCTATTCCATAAGCTAAAGCCCCTATTGCCCATGCGCTTCCCATTTTATAAATATCTTTTATACCAATTAAATCTGCTGCAACAAGCAAAAAAGGACTTATTTCATTTTTATTGTTAGGTGGAGTTACCATAACAATCTCATTTACACCTGCAATTCTAGCAGGAATTCCATTCATTAATACAGATGATACTAGCGGTGTACTACCTCCAGTTCCTCCTGGAACATATAAACCAACTCTATCTAAAGGTGTAATTTTCATGCCAAGCATTTCTCCATTTTCTCCAAAATCCATCCATGAATTTCTTTTTTGCTTTTTATGAAAATTTTCTATATTTTTTTTAGCTTTTTTTATCGCAACTAGAAATTCTGAATCCACTAATTTATATGCATTTTCAATCTCTTCTTTTGTAACTTTAAGGTCTGAATTAGTAAAATTAGGTGAATCATATTTTTTGGTATATTCAATAATAGAGCTAGTTTTATATGCTTTTACATTCTCTAAAATATCTTTAACAATTGATTCGTATTTCTCATCTATAACAAATCTTCCCTCTAATAACTTCATTACATCATCTATTTTTCCATTATATACTATTTTTTTCATTACTAAATACACTCCTTTTTTTATAGCTCTCTTAAGTATTTTAACTCTTTATCTGTTAATTCTCTATATTCGCCTGGTTTTAAATCTCCTATATCCAGTTTTCCTATTGCCACTCTCTTCAAATATTGCACTCTATGAGATAACTCTTTAAACATTCTTCTTATTTGCCTATTTCTTCCTTCTCTTATCTCAATTTTTAGTGACGTATTGTAGTCATCAATATAGGTAATTTCAACCTTTGCAGGTAATGTTATTCCATCATCAAGCACTACACCATTTTTAAGTTTATCTAGGCTTTCCCTTGAGAGTTTTCCGCTAATTTTAACAAAATATTTTTTAAAAACTTCATTTTTTGGATGTACAATTCTATTGAATAACTCTCCATCGTTTGTTAAGATTAATAATCCCTCTGTTTCATAATCAAGTCTTCCAACTGGGAAAATTCTAGTATTTGTTTTAATTAAATTAGTTACTACCTGTCTGTCAGAATTATCACTTACAGCAGATATAACTTTTCTAGGTTTATTTATAATATAATATTCAAGTTTAATATCTTTATTTTCAATTTTTTTCCCGTTAAAAATAATTTCATCTTTTATAGGATTAATCTTTTGACCAAGTTTAGCACATTCTCCATTAACATAAACTTTTTTTTCATCAATAAGCTCATCAATCTTTCTACGTGCCGCAACACCCATATCTGATAAATATTTATTCANTCTTATAAGTTCCATTTTTCACATCCTCGTAACTTGGTAAATCACAAATTTTTGTTATTCCAATATAATTAAGAAATTCATCAGTAACACAATATAAATTAGGTGTTCCTATTGTGTGTTTTTTTCCACAGATCTCAATTAAATTCTTTTCTTCTAGTGTGGTAAGTACTTTTTCTACATTTACTCCTCTTATTGCCTCGATCTCCCCTTTTGTAATTGGTTGTTTATACGCAATAATTGTTACAGTTTCTAATGCAGCTTTTGTTAATTTTTTGGGTTTTGTTTCTTGACTAAAAAAATCTATAATATCTTTTCCATAATCAGGATTTGTAAGCATCTGTACTTTGGTATCATCATATATTTTAATAATTATACCGGAGTTTTTCTTTTCCCCTTTTAATTCATATAAGATTTTAAGTATTTCGCTATTTTTCATATTAAAATAATCCGACAAATCTTTAATATCGACTGCATCTCCTGAAATAAAAAGTATAACCTCTATTTTATTTATTATTTGCATTTATCACACCAACATTTTTAATTATTATATATTTTGATAAATTTATAGCTCTAATTTTATCATCTTTTATAGCAATATCTTTATTTTTAATACAAAAACTATTCGGAATTAGCATACTATTTTTATAAATTATATCATCAATATAATTAGTAATTAGATTAAATTCTTCAACTTTATCACAATTATACAGTGCAATTGCTGTATCTAATAGATTTTCTGTAAAAATCTCTTTATCATCTTTAGTTTCAAGACTTTTCAAGTATTTTTGGAAATAAGTTTTGTTTATTAACTCAATTTTATCTTCAGAGACTATATCTTTATCAACAATGATAATATCTTTATACGAATACTCATTAAATTTATTTATTGAATTATTTATTTTACATGTAATTTGCAAATAATCCAATACGACCTCTTTTGATATTAAATAACTTGTTTTTTCTAATAAAGACTTAATCCCTTTGCTAATATAATATAGTTTCTTTAATTCATTTTTTGTTATAATAAGCTCGCTATTATTATATTTTTCATAAATATATTCAAGGATATTTTCTTGAATAGAAAAATAGTTTTCATTAAAAATTGTAAAATCTTTTGATTCATTTAAATATTCAGAAAAAACTAATAAAAACAGACCTAAATTATCATCGTTATTATTTTTCATTAAATTTATATTTTTTTCGTCTAATAATTTTAAAATGATTTTTTTTGCTTCATTATAATGACCAGTTTTTATCAGTGCATATGTAGTATACAGTGTACTTTCTACATCATATGTTGAACTGTTTGGAATTGAATGTGATAATATTTTTTCATTATTAATTTGCAACATTTTTAATATTGTAATCTGCTTTATAAGTAATTCATCATTTTTATATAAATCATTTTTGTCAGATTTATTATGCCAATAATTCCAGTGACTTATCTCTTGATTCAGAATATAATGCGTTGGTAAATTATTGACAAATTCTCTATCAATTGCAGAAAAACTTATCATAAGTATCTCTCGTATACTATTATAACTTTCTAAATTTCCCTTATTTACAACAATTGAAATGTCATTATTTATTTTTTTCTTTATAGAGCCTTTTGATTTTAAAAGCTTATTATCAAATTTTTTTTGATTATTCGTAATAAATATATCTGAATCATTAACAATTGATTTTAAATTTAATTTATTAAACGAATATAGTTTACTCCATTTATTCCAATATACATTTCCAGTTTTATCTGATTTAATATTATATACAAGTTTAATATTTGTATTAAATTTTATCTCCTCTGTAATAATATCAGTAGTTATAAAAAAAGATTCTTTGTTTGCATCAAAAGGAGTATAAATATTTATTTCAAATTTAATTCCTTCTTTTAATGCAGTAATTTTGATTATATTTGTACCCTTTATATAATCAATCTCTTTTATATAATCTTTAATATAGTAAAACTTATTATTCTGTATAAATCCTAATTCGATTTCATTAATATCTTTATTTTTATTAACCATGTCACTATATATATTTTGAATCATAGCTTTATTTTTACAAAATTCAATATATACTGTACTATTTGCACTAAATAAATTTGTATTACAATATAAATTTAAATTAGAAATAAAAATAAATATGAAAATAGATAATATAGTTATATTTTTTTTCAATTTTTTCCTCCTGAAACTAAATATTAAAAAAATCTTTTAACATTCTTAGTATATTTTTTTCATTACTAAAACTTGTTGTCTCTTTTAAGTTATTTTTTGTATTATTTTTATTTTCCATATTTAAAGTTTCTCTATTACTTAAAGTTTTACTTATAGTTTCTAAAATTTCTGGATAAGTTTGTATTATAATAGAAAAGTTTATTTTATCAATAACAAAACATTTTAAGTCTGTTTTAGCAATAGTAGTTGCAGTTCTATTTTTTCCCAATAGTAATGACATTTCTCCAAAAAAATCTCCTTTTTTTAAAGTAGCAATTTTTTCATTGTCTAAAAAAATGTCAACTTCCCCTTTATATATTAGAAAAAAGCTATCACCTTCATCACCTTGTCTAAATAAAATTTCTTTTTTTCCATAAAACATCTCATTCATTTTATTAACTATTTTTTCTAATACATTTTTTTCCATATTTTTAAACAGGTCAATTGATTTTAAGTAAAAAATTTTTTCTTCTAAGGCTTCATATTTACAATCAACAATTTTATTTGATTCAAAATTATATATTTCCTGTCTTTTATAAGGGGGTCTTATATTTTCTCTTTTTAGTTTATACCATAATTTACTTAAAAACTCATCTGTTACAATTCTCTTTTTACCAAAATCATCAATCCATAGTCTAACGTTATATTCAATATAATATTCCTGATAATCAACAATATTTATTATTGGATCTGGATCCTTTAATACATACGGGATCTCTTTTGCTGTTTCTAATATAATTTCTTTTATTTTATTTGGAGACTCATCATAAGAGGCCCTTATTTTTATTACTCTTAAGTGATTTTTTGTAGGTGCGTTATAGTTTGTTATTTGACTTTTTGCAATAATACTATTAGGGATAATATAAAAATCGTTTGAAAAAGTAAGTATTTTAACTGTTCTCCAATTGATTTCAATAACACGTCCATCAATATTATTTACCCCAATCCAATCATTATACTTAAATGGGCTTTCTATATGAATCACTATACCAGCTATGAAATTACTAAGAGTATCTTGTAATGCCAATCCTATAACCATTGATATAACTGCAGATGTTGTGAGCAATGGTGTAATATCAATTCCAAGTTGCATTTTTAAGATTGAAAAAAATGCAACAATATATATGATCATAATTATAATATCGTGAATTAATTTTGGCATTTCAAATTTAGTTTTTTTTGCATAAAAATCAATTATCATATAATCAAATAGTTTTATCACAAAAAACATTATCCCAATATATATTATTGCATTTAACTTCGATTTATTCCATGTAACTTCGTGAATTTCTAAAATTACTCTTAATGTAATTAATATAAATACAATTATTAGAGAAATTTTAATTTTAGGAAATTTATATTTTTTATTTAAATATGCTCCTAATAATGAAAACATGAAAAAAAATACTATAAATACAAGTACTGACAGTAAAATAGTATTATTTGAAACAGAATTTAGACTATTCACCATAAGAAATCACTCTATTACGTCCCCTCTCTTTTGCTTGGTATAATGCCATGTCAGCTGATTTAATCATCTGCTCTATTGTATCTCCACCCACTGGAAATAAGCTTATTCCAATGCTTACTGTTACACCAACTACGGAATCACCAAAAAGCATTTTATTTGATTCAATTGATTTTCTAATTCTTTCTGCTGTGATTATACATCCTTCTTTTGTTGTACTAGGCAATATAACAAAAAATTCTTCCCCGCCATATCTACATACAATATCTATAACTCTTACACTTTTTTTAATAATATCAGTAACCTGTTGCAATACATAATCTCCTGCTTGATGACCGTATGAATCATTTAATTTTTTAAAGAAATCAATATCCAATGCCAATAATCCCATAATTTTTTTCTCTCTTTTTGCTCTTTCCATCTCCTCTGTAAGTCTACGCATCATATATCTTCTGTTATATGCCTGTGTTAATGGATCGGTTATTGATTCATTCGTTACTTTTGCTAATAATTCCTCTAATTTTTTATCGCTTAATATTTTACTTATTGTTGATGCTACTTGATTTGCAAATACTTTTAAAATTTGCTTATCCTCTTCTCTAAATTTATAAGGTTCCTTATGCGATAAATTTAATACACCTACAAGTTTATCACCAACAATCATTGGAACCGATGCGAAAGATGCTACCATTTTATCATCATCAGAAAATATATCACTGAAATCTTTTGAACTTTTTCTTGCATCTTTAATTATAATAGTCTCTTTTTTTTGAGCAACTAATGCTTTTATCCCATTACCTAATTTAAACTCTATTGATTCTAATATTTCGTCTTTTTCCCCTTCTCTATACTCCGGTTTCTCTTTTAATTCATTTTTTTCATTTAAAAGATAGATTGAGGCAGAAGTATAGTCAACCACTTTTTTTATTGCTTTTATAATATGTTGAAATATTTCGTCTAAGTTTTTATTTGTTTCAACTAGTGTTGTAATTCTATATAACATCGATGTAATATTTAGACCTATATTCATTTCTTTATACTTTTGAGCCTTATTTATAGCTTTACCAATTATCTCTCCAATGGTAATTAAGGTCATTGATTCTTCTGCGTTTGATAACTTTTCATCAAAGATTCCGTCTATTACCATTATCCCATTTATCTCATTTATATTTTTTAATGGAATATATATACAAGTTGATAATAGGTTCTTATCCTCTGTATCCATTCCATTAAAATTTAATCTTTTCTCTTTTGACAAATCTCTTACTTTCATAAGTTGGCCTTTACTAAAAACATCATCTTCTAATTTATTTTCCTGTAAATTATTTTTATACTCTTTTATACCATAAATATAATCAATATCATATGTTTTATCTTGTTTTAATAAAATAACAACAATTACTTTTGTTTTCATCAGAGTAGTCATTATCTCTACAATTTTATTATAAATATTTGATAGTTCTAAATCAAAAGATAATGTTTTAGCAAACTCATACAGTGAAAGCATCTGTTTATTTTTTAACATCATCGTTTCGTATACTTTTTTCATTGCTTGACGATCCCGTTCTATCTTATCTATTCTTTCTCCTGTTTTACCTAAAAACATCATAATCTCGTTTTCTACATAATTAAAATCAGGAGTAATATTATCAATTTTTATAATTGAATTGATCTCGTAATTTTCTAATTTATCAATATTTTTTATTTTTTTTATAAATTTATTAATAGGTATATAAAAATTAGATAATTTATAGAGTATTGCTGTGATAAATATAATAAAAAATAAAATAGACAACATTAAATAAATTATTTTAAGATTCTGATTGACATAATTTATTCTATCTTTAAAATTTTTTTCTATAATCAAAAAAGAATTATCATCTACCATAAGATAATATCTTAGCGTATCTTTTCCAATTTTTACCCAAGAACCATTTTTTTTCAAATCAGTTTTTTGTTCTTGTATATTGTTATATTTTGTATTTAATTTATCATATTCGAATACATTTCCCTTTTCTGTAATTAATGATGAGTGAATAATTATTTTATTATTAACATAAAAAATTTTATCAATGTTATTATTATTACGAAAATTTATTAATTCTTGATCGTTTATATTTTCTTTTATATAATCATTTTTAGAATTTATATACATTTGTTCATGAAAAATTTCATTTCTATATAAATAATTAAACATAAAAGGGTATACTACTATTAAAAAAACAACAAAAACTATTGTATATATAATAAAATTTTTTAATAAAATTTTTTTCACATTATCACTTCCTAATAGTCTGTTTCTGGTGAAATTATAACATCTTTAAATTTATCAAAACTTTGTAATACTTTTCCAATTCCATTTACAACACAAGCTAATGGATTGTCTGCAACCATTACAGGTATTTCTAAACTTTCAGAAATTTTCTTATCTAAATTACGAATTCCAGCTCCCCCACCTGTTAACACTAGTCCTTTTTGATAAATATCCGCAGATAGTTCAGGTGGTGTTTTTTCTAGTGTAATTTTAATTTCTTCTATCATTTGATATATTAATTCTTCTATAGCTTCTCTAATTTCTTTCGAAGTAACAGTTATATTACGCGGTAATCCACTTAATACATTTCTCCCACGTACTTCGTACTCTAGTTCATCGCCTAATACAGTCGCAGATGCAATATTTACTTTTATCTCCTCTGCTGTTTTTTCTCCGATTAATAAATTATGATCTTTTCTAATATATTGAACAATACATTCATCAATTTTATCTCCCGCGACTCTAAGAGATGTCGTTTTAACAATCCCTCCAAGAGAAATAACTGCTATTTCAGTTGTTCCGCCGCCAATATCTACAACCATATTTCCTGTTGATTCAAAAATATCTAAACCAGCACCAATTGCAGCTGCCATTGGTTCTTCAATTAGATATGCTTCTCTAGCACCTGCTTCTTTAGCAACATCCATAACAGCCCTTTTTTGTACCTGAGTAACACCTGCAGGTACACAAATTACAACACGCGGATTTGTAAAAAACTTTTTTTTATGTACAATTTTAAAGAAATCTCTTAACATTTTTTCTGTAACTTCATAATCTGCAATTACTCCATCTTTTAGAGGTTTTATAGCTTCAATAGCATTTGGTGTTTTCCCTATCATATCTTTAGCTTTTCCACCGACTTCATATACTTCTCTAGTTTTTGATTTTATTGCTACAACTGAAGGTTCATTGAGTATCACACCTTTATTTTTTACATACACCAAAGTATTTGCAGTTCCTAAATCTATCCCCACATCTTCACTAAATAAATGTAATATATTTTTTAATCTCATATTTCATAAAGTTATCTAAGTTTGTCTCAGATAACATCCTCCTCTCTTATTTTTTTAGGGTTAATAACGAATATTCCTTACTCATATTTTTGATATTTCATTAACAGTATAGCCAATTTTTGATAGATCCCTTATAAATTTAGAAATAGGAAACCCCATCACATTATAAAAATCACCTTTAATCTTTTGTACCATAAACACACCTTTTCCCTGTATACCATAACTTCCCGCTTTATCACAATGCTCTTTAGTACTTATATACCATTTTATATCTACATCTGAAAATTTATTAAATTTAACTTTAGTTAAATCATAATTTGTAATTTCTATATTTTTAGACTCATTTATAAGAGTATAAGCAGTTATAACTTTATGCCATTTTCCAGATAATTTTTTTAATACGTTAAATGCTTCGTCATCTGATTTAGGTTTACCTAATAAATGTTTCTTATAGATTACAACTGTGTCTGCAGCTAATATAAATTCATTTTTATATTTTAATGAAATAATTTTAGCTTTTTTATATGATATTTCCTTAACTTGGTCTACTATTTTTTTTT
>JGI24712J26585_10000547_pt1 | contig 32102 bp, 24 predicted proteins | sample BioPla3DNA2_FD_26585 | JGI IMG/M metagenome (IMG submission 26585)
TTAAAATGTAGTGATTGCGGAGGAGAAATGCTTTTATATAAAGTAGTTTATAGGAATAAAAGCGGTGATCTACGAGAATATGGTGGTATGGATATGTTCATTATATTACTGAGTACAATTGCGATACTTCCAAACATGTTTATAAGCAGTGATTGGGGAAAAGTATTGGGTACTTTGGCACAGACGAATGCAGGACAGTCATTTAATATACATATTATATCATATGATATAATGACCTTAATGAGTACTAAAAAAAGAGAATGGGCAAAAGCCTAAGGGAATGTCAAATAACTGGACATTCTCTTAGGTTTGCAACTTGTTTTTTTGAATAATACGCATTTGAACGGCGGCGAGTACTCGCCTTTCCCACAAATAGCAATCTACTACATGGGTTTAAGCGAGGCTTTGGTCCCCCCCCTTTTTTGTTCAGTTAAGTCTTACTTTATGCTTTCTCTAAATCGTTGATACTTATCTCTCTAGAATGGTGGGTATGCATCCAATCCTTGTTGTTTTTTCTCAAAAAGCCTTGAATAGTTATAGGCATCCAAGTCAAACAATAAAGCGGATATATTATAAAAGCAACCAAAACTTTTGGGGAAAATTTCTTTTCTATAAGTATTACTATTGGGCCATAGAAAAACTGTAATGTCCCAAATATATACCATACACCAACAGGAAAAACATACTTCAAGCTGAAAAAAGGGGACTGAGGGAATATGGTTTGAATCCACATCATAATAGTTATTAAACCTATAAAAATAAATCTTATAGGTTGAAACAGGTATATTGCATTGTCAAAGGAGGTCAAATCGCTATCCTTAAAAGCTTTTTTAAAAAGTGGACCTAAAAAACGGCTTGCACAATCTGCATGTCCTTGCATCCATCGTATACGTTGATTCCAAGATTGCTTTAAAGTAAGAGGTTTTTCATCATATACAACAGCATTATGTGCCCATGCTACCTTTAAGTCACTTAGAGCAAGTTTCATTGTAAATTCCAAGTCTTCTGTAAGACATGTAGCACCCCAACCAATTTGCTTCAAAATATCCACATCTACACAAAAACCTGTTCCGCACAGACTACAGCTTAATCCAAGATTGTATCTTGGAAGTTGGAATATCCTGTTTGATAGCCAGAATGCAATAGAATAGGAGCAGGTTATCCACGAATCATAGGGGTTTTTACTATCAATATAGCCCTGAACTACTTTGTGCCCTTGACAAAGTTTTGCATTCATTTCAAGAAGATAATTTGAAGTTACGAGATTATCTGCATCAAAAACACTTATTGCATCATATTTTTCCTGCATGGAAAATATTTTTGAAAACATCCACTCTAAAGCATGACCTTTACCACGCAGTTCATTATTAGTTCTTTTGTACACTAATGCACCATGATCAGCAGCAATTTGAGCGGTGTTATCCGTGCAATTGTCAGCTATTACAAAAACATCATAAAGATCTTTAGGATAGTTCTGTTTAAAAAGGCTTTCAATTACATGAGCAATAACTTTTTCCTCATTATGGGCGGCAATAATTAAAGCAAATTTCTTTTTGGGAGCATAATTTTTTGAGTCGGTATCCTTTCGCTTTACCCAGCCAAAAATGGAAATGCCAAAAAAGTAGCACCCTGCAATAAAAATTATCACCTGTATTAATTGTGTAGTATGGTATACTACATTATTCAGTAGTGATAACATTTGATTCCTCCATATGAAATGTATATATTGAACTTTAATTAAATTTAGTTCTCAGTTTTATTTTGCTCTTAATAAGGAAAAATATTTATGATAAATAAATAATAAAATATGTTATAATAATATAGTAAAATATGAAATTATTTAAAATGTGTTGCAAGCAATTGTTTTTGGAGTTAATAATCGGGTAGATTGTATTCTTCTATGAAAAGTCGTTTTTGAAACTTTTGATGTAAAGTTTTCTCTGCTTATTACAGAGGTTCTTATTTTTTAAGATTGCTACCAAATTAAAACTACGGGGGTAGATTTGATGACGAAGACCTATTATAACGATGCAGTAATCGGAAATTCGCGTATGCTTGCATGCTTAAACAAAAAAGGTGAATTAGAAAGGCTGTTTTGGCCGCACATTGATTATCCTCAGCACGTTGAGCGTTTTATGACCGGTATTTTTGATATGCGTCACAATAATAGTACATCGTGGTTTGGTGAAGACAATTGGCAAATAGTCCAAGCCTATATTGAAGATACCAATATACTCAAGACTATTTTGACAGACACTAACTGGGGACTACGTATTGAACAGCTGGATTTTGTCTTACCCGATGATGATGTCTATATAAGGCAATATGAGATTGAAAATATAGGTACTCAAGATTTTGAATTGGGTTTTATGCAGTATTCGTCAATGATCACAACTACTCCTGATTTAAGGAGCATACTTTTTGATTTTGATACCGATTCATTGATTCATTATAAGCATAATTATTACATCTCTATTTTTTCGGATATTGAAGTTTTTCAATTTCAATTAGGCAATAATGCTATTGACTCGGCAAGACATACCTATTTGAATGGTTTTGACAGTATCGGTATGATGAAAGATGGAGCCATGTCATGGAAGATAGGTACTGTTAAACCTGGCGAAAAAAAGAGTTTTAATTTGTTTTTATGTGCTTCCCACACGCTAAAGGGAGTAAAAAAGCTAAATAGAGAATATAGAGCAATAAACGTAAATGAACAATATGAAAAAACCAAAAAATATTGGTTGGAGTTTTTAAGGGAAGCCAAACAGTTTAGAACTGGTGAGACCGCCATTGATAACTTATACAAAAGGTCACTGCTGGTTTTTAAGCTTATGTCCGATGAAGAGACAGGTGGGCTTTTAGCCTCGGCGGAGATTGATGAGGGCTTTACCAAATGTGGGAGATATGCTTATTGTTGGGGAAGAGATGCGGCTTTTATTATTAGTGCTTTAGATGCGGCAGGACTCACAAAAGCCGTAGATAAGTTTTATGATTGGGCTGCACAGACTCAAGATGATGATGGTTCATGGCACCAGAGATATTATATGGATGGTAATCTTGCTCCTTCATGGGGGATGCAGATTGATGAAACAGGTACACTTATCTGGGGAGTATTAAAGCACTATGAGGTTACGAAGGATAAGACCTTCCTTGAAAACATGTGGAATACTGTACAGAAGGGTGTAGACTTTCTTGTGAAGTTTATAGATTCTGAGACAGGACTTCCAAAGCCAAGCTATGACCTTTGGGAAGAAAGAGTAGGCGAGCACACCTATTCGTGTGCAGCGGTATATGCTGGTATTAGGGCGGGAGTTAAAATAGCCGAAATATTGGCAGTTCCTAAGGAAAATGTTAATCATTGGGACGTAGTTGCCGAAGATATTAAAAAAGCAATGGAAACTATTCTGTGGAAGGATGAGGCAGGCAGGTTTATCCGGAGTGTAAGGACAAAGCTTAATCCTTGGGGAAGTGAACATTCTCACCACACAACTATTATAGAAGTGAATTCAAAAGGCTATCGAAGAGATGTTACTTTAGAAGATTGGACAATTGATGTAAGTTTGTTGGGTGTGACAATTCCTTTTGAAGTATTTGATGCAAAAGATAAAAGAGTTGCAGCTACTGTTGAAGCTATTGAAAGAGCTCTTACATCTCAACCTGCCGGGGGAATAAAAAGATATGAGAATGATAATTATATTGGTGGAAACCCATGGGTGTTAACAACGCTTTGGGTTGCACTTTATCATATTGAAGTGGGGAATTTGGAAAAAGCAAAAAGTTATTTATATTGGGCAGCGAAGTCTAATACTGAACTAGGCTTGTTGCCAGAACAGGTAAATAAAGATACTGGTGAGCCTTGTTGGGTTATTCCTCTAACATGGTCCCATGCTATGTTTGTTTTAGTATTGGCCAAATTAATTGAAGCAGGTGCCTTTTAAAGACACAGGCAAAACTAGATAAGGTGGTTTCTAAAATAACTGACCACTTTTCCCTTTCAAAAAAGTAGGATTATATCGAATAGATGATATAAATATTGACTAATTATAAAATGCCTAATGGGAGATATAAATGGCAAAACGAAAATCAGTTTTTGTATGTCAGGATTGCGGATATGAAAGTAACGGGTGGCTCGGGAAGTGCCCAGCATGTAATAATTGGAACACTTTTGCCGAAGAAATCCAAGACGCGTCTGTAGGTTCAAAAAATAAAAATGTGCTGTTTGATGTAAAGCCTGTTAATATCAATGATATTGAAATAGACAATGAAGAGCGATATTCTACGGGTATTAAGGAGATGGACCGCGTATTAGGTGGCGGTATTGTGAAAGGCTCACTTGTGCTCGTGGGTGGTGATCCGGGTATTGGTAAATCCACTCTGATCCTGCAAATTTGTGATACTGTTAGAATTGATTCCAAAATAATATATATATCCGGTGAAGAATCTATAAAGCAAATCAAGATTCGAGCCGATAGATTAGGTGTAAGGAATCCGAATCTGTTAATGGTCTCAGAAACAAATTTTAAAGCTATTCAAGTTATAAGTGAGAGGGAGAACCCTGCTCTTATAATTGTTGACTCCATACAAACCATGTTTAACGAGGAGCTTTCCTCTGCACCGGGTAGCGTAAGTCAGGTTAGGGAGATTACGGCAGGTCTAATGCAAATCGCAAAAAGCAGCAATATAGCAGTTTTTATAGTAGGACATGTGACAAAGGAAGGCTCTTTAGCCGGACCAAGGGTTTTAGAGCACATGGTTGACACCGTTTTATATTTTGAAGGAGAACGGCACCTAAGCTACAGAATATTGAGAGCTGTAAAGAATAGATTTGGGTCAACCAATGAAATTGGCATATTTGAAATGAAGGATGTAGGACTTATTGAGGTTGAGAACCCTTCAATGTTGATGATTTCAGATAGAAAAGAGAGCGTTCCAGGGTCGGTGGTTGTGTCAAGCCTTGAGGGAACAAGACCAATGCTTATAGAGATTCAAGCTCTTGTGTGCCCTACCAATTTTGGAATGCCGCGTAGAATGGCAACAGGGATTGATTATAATAGAATAACTTTACTAATGGCTGTATTAGAAAAACGTGTTGGTATGCAACTTCATAACTATGATGCCTATGTAAATGTGGTTGGAGGTCTAAAAGTTGATGAACCTGCATGTGACCTAGGTGTTGTAATGGCAATCGCTTCTAGCTTTCGAAACAAGCCGATAGATTTAAGTACAGTGCTTATAGGTGAGGTAGGGTTGACGGGCGAAGTTAGGGCAATAAATCAGATAGAAAAGAGAGTTATTGAAGCTGCAAGAATGGGTTTTAAAAACTGCATTGTACCAGCAGGAAATATTAAGGTATTAAAACAAGTTAAGGAGCTAAAAGAAATAAATATAAAGCCTGTGGAAAATGTTGTAGAAGCATTAGGGATTCTTTTGTAATACTTCTACGACTATATCATCAATGCCATAGTATGGCTTTATGGAGGGTCTGTTAATGGGCAAAGATAAGAATAATGATTTTGAATTTCTTGAAGTGTTGCGTATGGTTGCTCCAGGAACACCTCTTAGGGAAGGCTTAGAAAGCATTTTGAAAGCAAGAACTGGAGCACTTATAGTTGTTGGAGATTCTCAAGAGATATTGAAACTTGTGGATGGAGGCTTTTTTATAAATAAAGAGTACTCCCAAGCATATCTTTATGAATTGGCCAAAATGGATGGAGCAATAGTATTGAGTAAAGATCTCAAGAAGATACTTTACGCAAATGCCATGCTTATACAGGATACTTCAATTTATACCGATGAAACGGGTACAAGACACAAAACTGCACATAGGGTATCAAAGCAAACTGGAGAAATTGTAATAAGTATTTCGCAGAGAAGAAATATTATTACTCTATATAAAGGGGCTAGAAAATATATTATAAAAGAGAGCTCCGCGATTTTGACGAAGGCTAATCAAGCTTTGCAGACAATGGAAAAGTACAGAAATGTTTTGGATAGTGCTGTGAACAACCTAAGCGTGTTGGAATTTGAAGATATAGTTACGCTAGATGATGTGGCTTTTGTAATTCAGAGAATAGAGATGGTTATGAGGGTTGCAGCAGAGATGGAAAAATACATATGTGAACTTGGAAATGAAGCTAGACTTTTAACTATGCAGTTAGATGAACTTTTGGCAAATGTTGATGGTGATGAAATTCTTATTATTGAAGATTATATGGTGCAAAACTCCAACAGTACGTCGGAACAAATGCAAGAAAATTTAAGACGACTTTCTTTTGATGAACTTATGGAGATATCAAACATATGCAAGATATTAGGTTTTGACCCGGGAGCAAATGCCTTTGATACGGCTATATTTCCACGGGGATATCGACTACTTAGCAAAATTCCAAGAGTACCTCTATCGGTTATAAAGAATTTAGTGGACAGATTTCTCAACTTCCAAGGTATAATAAATGCTACAATAGATGAGCTTGATGAAGTTGAAGGAATCGGAGAAGTAAGAGCGAGAATGATAAAAGAAGGTCTAAGAAGGGTACAGGAACAACTTTTCTTAGATACAAGAAGGATCTGACATAATAAGCTTATTTAAAATACAGTTTATACAATAGTTAAATCACAAAACCAATCATGAAAGCTTAAAAGTTCTCAATAAAAACGAAGGGGCATCGAGTCCCTTCGTTTTTGCCTCTTTCACTTCGTTCGAAAGATGCGTAACAAAAACAAGAGGTTGAAATACAACCTCTTGTTTTATCTTAAATTGTATTTTCCGAGCATTTTAATTCTTTCAAGTTCTTTCAAAATTATGTCATATAGATTAAGATCTAGAGTATTACATATTGAAGCTAGATAAAAGAGATTTCTTCCAATATCTTTTTCAATAAGATCTCTACAGTTCTCGCATAGCTTTCCTTCCAAATGGGTTTTCATACTATTCTGGATTTCTTCAAAGCTGTAATCAAGGGGTAGAGCCTGTTTCTCTGCATTAATCTTAACACAGCCACATTGGGTGACAGACTTAACAATCCCACGGTTTACTCGCCCGTTTGAATCCTGAAACTTAGTAATTTGATCTAGAATGCTTTTGTTTCTTACAAGAAGTTCAGCTACAGTGTATTGGAATTGATCTACCATAATGTCATTCAATATGGTTCACTCCTTAGATGTATTCATTAATATAAAAATCAGAAGTTCTTTTGATATTACTATTATAATTGTAAAAACGGGACTTTGTCAATTAAAAATACGATGGATAAACATGGTAGAGAAGTTGGGGGTTACATATAATATAGCTTCAAGGTGTATTTTAAATTAAGAAATTATTAAAAGTAAAAAATTACTATTGACATAAATATAGGCACATGCTAGAATAAAAATTTTTGACTTTGCATTTTTGTTGTAGTATACTTAATGTGTAGGAATTAGTTGGGATATTTCAGGGTTTTCAAAAATATCTAATTAGCAAATTTTACAAAATGAATTTAATATTTACAGCAGTTGTTTTTTCACTTTGTAGAGTTTTTAGTTTATGCCTTTTCATTAAGTGATGCACCATTTTAAGTTTGAAGAGGTTATCAAATTAAAGTTTTAAGGAAGTAACTTGTTTTACAGTTCGAAAATTTTAGATTTTAATATTTAATAGAAATATAGAAGTTAAACTTGTACAAAGATAAAATAGTTTGTGCTATTTATCTACGGGAGGAGAGAATATGTATAATGTAGGTGATAGGATTGTTTATCCCATGCATGGGGCTGGAATAATAGAGTCTATTGAAGAGAAAGAAATACTAGGCAACAAACAAAATTATTATGTTGTTAGGATACCAGTCGGAGATATGAAAGTTATGATTCCCACAGAGAATGTTAAAGGGATAGGCATAAGGGATGTAATTAGTGAAAAGGATGCGGATAAGGTTTTCTCGGTGCTTGGAAATGATAAAAGCAATTCAACGAGTAACTGGAACAAACGTTACCGGGAGAATATGGTGAAAATAAAAAGTGGAAATATATATGAGGTAGCTGAGGTCGTAAGGTCTTTAATGCTGAGAGAAAAGGAAAAAGGGCTGTCTACCGGAGAAAGAAAAATGCTTAATAGTGCCAAACAGATCCTTGTAAGTGAATTGGTATTGGCAAAGAATATGAATGCTAAAGAGATTGAGAAAATAATAGGCAAGAATATGAATGTTTAAGATTTTGAATATATTTTGTGGCGACAATTTACATATGTTTTAACTTTTGTACTTTCTTGTTGTGCATTTAGAAGGAAAATATTTCATAAGCAAACTCTATTAAGGGAATTATAAGAGGGGCTGTTGCATTATTGATTAAAAATCGTAGTGCAATGCCCCTTTATTGTATTTTTTGGACTATTTGAAATATTTACTTTTTATTTACTTTCTATTATTATGGTAATATCTTTTTCTATTGGAGTGTTGTATATGAAACGTGAAAATAAGTCCTATGTTAGCGTGGTTATAGTTGCGGCGGGTAAGGGGACTAGGATGAATATGGAAGTTAATAAGCAGTACATCAATGTAGGCGGAATTCCTATATTGGCAAGAACTATAGAAAAATTTGATTGTTTGAATTACATAGACGAAATCATTTTAGTGGTTCATTCTGACGATATTCTATACTGTAAGGAAAACATTATTCATGGACGCAATTATATGAAAATAAAGAGTGTTTTGGTTGGAGGAGCAACAAGACAGGATTCTGTTTTTAATGGACTAAAGGAAGTTACAGAAAAAGCAGATATTGTGTTGATACATGATGGAGCAAGACCCTTTATTGATGAAGATAGTATTATCCGTTGTATAGAGGGAGCAGAACAATGTGGTGTAGCTACTGTTGCTGTTCCGGTTAAGGATACGATAAAATCTTCAGATAAGGAGGGTTTTGTTAATTTAACTTTAGACAGAAGTATATTATGGTCTATTCAGACACCACAGGCTTTTAAATACGACATAATTATGGATTCTCACAAGCAGGCTAGGCTTGATGGTTTTATTGGAACCGATGATACTGTCCTTGCAGAAAGGATAGGCAATAAGACAAGGCTTGTTATGGGAACTTACAACAATATTAAAATAACCACAAGGGAAGATTTGAACTTTGCAGAAGCTATTGTTAAAACATGCTAGATGACTTTGGGAGGATGTGTTTCAAAATTGATAAGGGTTGAACATATAACTAAACAATTCGGTGCTTTTGCCGCTGTTAAAGAATTAAGTTTTGAGGTCGAAAAAGGTGAAATATTTGGCTTGTTAGGTGAAAATGGAGCAGGTAAGACAACCACCTTGAGAATGCTTGCAACCATGTTAAGACCGACTAAGGGGACTGCAATAATGGCTGGTTTTGATATTATGAAAGATCCAGAGAAGGTTAGGTCAAAGATAGGAATCCTTTTTGGTGGAGAGACAGGTCTTTATGATAGACTATCTTGTGAAGAAAATATTGCTTATTTTGGGCATCTCAATGATATGAGTAGAGATAAAATAGATGACAGAGTCAAGACCATGGCAAAAGTTTTTGGTATGGAAGAGTATATTAAAAGAAGAGCAGGTAAATTATCTAAAGGAATGAAGCAGAAAGTTGCCTTTGCAAGAGCAATTATTCACGACCCTGACATAATGCTTTTTGACGAGCCGACTTCAGGACTTGATGTAAGTGCAATTAGGGATGTACATGAGTTTATCAGAACATGTAAGAAGGATGGGAAAACCATAGTGTTCTCAAGCCATACTATGAGTGAAGTGGAAAAGCTTTGTGACAGGATAGCTATTATAAACAAAGGAGAACTTGTGGAAAAAGGAAAGATTGAAGAACTAAAGAACAAATACAGTTGTGATAATCTTGAAGACATATTTATTCGATTGGTAGGTGTCAAAAGTGAATTTTAGGCATGTATGGATTGTATTTTCTAAAGAAGTAAAGGATATATTAAGAGATAAAAAAACAATAATCACAAGTATTGTCGTTCCTATGATTATTATTCCTCTATTGAGCATGATAGCAGGAGGAAGTGTGCAAAATATGCAAAATGATATAGAGCAGAATGTTACAATAGGTTTGACACAAGAGTCTAATACGGCACACATTCGAGAACTTATAAAGAGCTATATAATAGCTGATTTTCCAAATATAAATCTTATAGATATTGAAGACCCAATTGAGGCAATAAACGATTCAAAAGTTCGTATTGTTCTTGGGGTTGAAGAGAATTATAAAGAGAAATTAGAACAAGGAGAACCCTTTGTTATTGAGATTATATATGACAAATCTCAGACAAAATCCGAAGGAAGCATGCATATTGTTTCTAATGCAATTAATCAGTTTAACAAGAAAGTTATTGTACAAAGGCTTGAGAAAATGGGTATTGATGACAAAATTCTTAAACCTGTTGAGATTGAGCAAACTAATATTGCTGATGATGAAAAGACTAGCTTGAGCATGCTAGCTATGATTCTTCCTATTATGATAGTAATTCTTATATCTGCGGGAGGGACAGCACCTGCTACTGATTTGGTTGCAGGTGAAAAAGAAAGAAATACTTTTGAACCGTTGCTTACAACTAAGGCAGGGAGATCTTCACTGTTGATAGGTAAATATCTAACAGTAACTCTTTTTTCATTTGTTTCGGCAATAGCTTCAATCTTTGGCATGTTTTTAGGGTATATTATAGCCCCTGAATCAATCACAATGGGCACGGGCACACAGCTTTCGGGATTTAGCCTTCCAGGTGCTGCGATTTTAATGATCTTAATAATTTCTGTATTAATGGGGATGACCTTTGCGGGAATTCAAATTGCATTGAGTACTTACGCAAAATCTTTCCGAGAGGCACAGACTTATTTGTCATTTCTTATAATAATTGCGATGATACCTGGATATGCAACCATTTTAATGCCGCCTAATGAAATGCCCTTGTATATGTTTATAGTTCCTATACTTAATACTATATCTGCATTTAAGATAGTGCTAGGATTAAATATCAATTATACTTACCTTACAATAGCTCTTGCCTCATCGGTGGTGTATGTTATTATTTCGTTAAAAATAGCGGTAACTCTTTTTAACAAGGAGAAGGTACTGTTTAGAAGCTAGTGAGGCATTTTCTAAAAGAGCTTAAGAAATAAATAAAGAAGGAATTTTGTGATAAATGTTGAATTATAAAAAGGTTAATAGTTTTCATGTCTTTTTATCTACTCAATATATTTGGTGAAATATATTAGTGTGTTTTAGAAATACCTTAAAATCCAGAATTATGTTTGTATATTTAATGATCGTATTGAAGGATTTGTATTATAGAACACCTTGTGTGTGGAGGGATGGGATATGTTTTTTAGGTCTAAAAAGGTACCCTCTCATTCAAAAAACAACAAAATTCTTAACGCAATGGAGTTAAACATTGCCTTTGCAGCTATTGTTATAGTATGTATATCAATAGTAGTTTGGGCGACTTTTAAAATAATGTCAATATCCATGTTGCAGCATGCAACAGAAAGCTCTAGAGAACTGATAAAGCAGACCTCCAATAATATTCAGACAAAACTTGAACAATTGGATGACTTTGCAATGACTGTTTCTAGGGATAATAAACTTGCAACTTGTGTCTTACAACATGATGATATAGAGGATGAGAATGAGAAATCAGAAAACCTTAAGCGTATTAATGAAATCATAAACAACTATTGTAGTACAAGAGAAGAAATAGATTACATTTCTATTATTACAAGAGAAAATTTACATATCATAAACGAATACCAGCAAAAGTTGATAGAGGATTTAAGCATTTTAGGGTTCGATGTTAAGGGGTTTAGGGAAAGTAATAAAAAATCTTTATGGCTCAATACCTATGAATCAAATATAGATCCTCAGATATCAACTTCTGAAAATGGTAGAGTGTTTTCAATTATTAAAGGTATATACTCTATTAGTACCCTAAAGAGTCAAGAGATTATTTCAATAAATATTAAGGAAGCATTTCTACATAGTTTGATAGCCGATGTAAAAATTTTAGACCAAAGTAACATTTTTATTATCAGTAGTGATGGAAAATATGTGATGAATATCCAGGATAATAAATTGAATGGACAGCCTGTACCGTATGATTTTGTAAGCGAAATATTAGAGAAAAAAAGAGGCGAATATATTAAAGAGATCGATACAATAGAATACCTCGTCACATATAATACTATTTATGATATAAAAGGAACTGAATTGAATTGGACCATTGTAGATATAACACCTGTATCTTCTATAACGAAAGGTATTTCAAAGGCAATGCAAAATATTCTGTTTATAGGTATTTTGTGCATTGTCTTTGGTTTGATAATATCATTTTTAATTACAAAGCTATATAATTCGAATTTAGATAAAAGATATGCCGAAAAGCATTCGATTATTATGGAGAGAGAAAGGCTTGCGACGTTAGGACAGATGATAGGTGGAATCGCCCATAATTTAAAGACACCTATTATGTCCATAGCAGGCGGTCTTGAAGCAATTAATGATCTTGTTGATGAATATGACAGTTCAATAGGTGATGAGGAAGTAAATAATGAAGATCACCATGAAATTGCATCGGAAATTTTGAATTGGGTGGATAAAATAAAACCATATTGTTCATATATGTCAGATGTAATATCAGCAGTAAAAGGACAAACAGCAAATATGAGCGATTCAACAACATTAAGTTTTACTGTTGGAGAGTTGGCAAAACGAGTAAAGATACTGATGAGTCATGAACTTAAAAAGAACAAATGCGAATTAGATATTGACCTGAAAGTAAAAGAGAATATAAAAATAAAGGGTGAAATTAATAATCTTGTTCAAATAATGAACAATCTTATATCAAATTCAATAGAGTCATACAACGGTGAAAGTGGAAAAATTGATTTAGTAATACAAAAGAAGGCTGACAATATCGAGATAGTTGTCAAGGATTATGGTTGTGGCATGCCTGATAAGGTAAAGGAAAAAGTATTGAAGTCTATGATAACAACAAAAGGCAAAAATGGCACTGGGTTAGGTTTATACATGTCATATTCAACAATTAGAGGTAAGTTTGGAGGGACAATAGATATTGAAAGTGAGGAAGGGAAAGGAACCTCAGTAAAAATAATAATTCCATCACATTATTAGACCCTTAATCACGGAGAGTGAGATAATGATAAAAATTCGAGAGAAAAAATCGCTGGATTATTTGAGCGATATTAGTGAAAAAAAACTAAAAGCTGCTTGGAAGTTGAATATTGGGATAATGCTTGTGGTTATATTTTCCATATCCTTTGTTGGACTTAGTTCATTTAAAATGATTTCAACATCCATACTAAATAATTCGACTTTTAGTTCCATTCAGCTTGTAAGGCAGACAGCAAAAAATATTGAAACAGTACTTTCTAATATTGATAACCTTACTCTTGAGATGACTTCCGATGGAGAGTTACCTGAGCTTGTTAGAAAATATAGTATATCAAATAATGAACATGAAAAAGCTCAGTATTCTCGTCAAATAAAAGAAATTATTAATACATATATAGTAAACAGAGATGATATAGCCGATGTGGCAATTGTAACAAATTCAATGGAATATATCACTTCCGGGGATTTGAACAATGCCGAAACAAAGAATGTACTGTCGCACAAGGCCGTTAAATTATTCAAAGATAGTGATAGAGATTCGTTGTGGGTTGATACTCATGTTGCAGATGCTAATTGGACCTATTCAAGTACAGGTTCTTTTGGTCAGGTCGTATCCTTTGTTAGAAAAATACATAACCCAGAAGATTCAGAGAGTTATGGAATAATGATTACAAATTATAAAGAGGCGTATTTACATAAATTGATTTCAGATATCAGAGTGACAGATGAAAGTAAAATCTATATACTAGGCAATAAAGGGAATTATGTAATGAACATATATAACAGAGCTTTAAATGACTATTATTCACCCTATGACGTATATTTCAAAGAAGGCACCAAAATTGATGAAAGCAGTATTAGTAGTAAAATCGGAAAAAATGAATATATTTTGACTTTTGATTTGATAAAACAGATTAATGAAACACCTCTTGAATGGAGAATTCTTTTGATTACGCCAACAGCAGCTATTACTAAAGGTATAACTGATGTGGGTATGTTGATATTTTTCCTAGGGCTTGCCGGTGTGACTCTTGGATTTATCTTTTCAGTGTTTTTAATAAGAAGATACAGTTTTTCGGTGGATAAAAAATATACTCAAAGGCATCGTATTTTGATGGAGCAGGAACGCTTAGCCTCTCTTGGTCAATTAATAGGAGGAATAGCCCATAATTTTAAAACTCCTATAATGTCTATAGCAGGAGGCTTAGAAGCAATAAAGGAGCTTGCTTTAGAATATGACAGCTCTATAGAGGATGAAAGTGTTAAGCAGGAAGATCACCACGAAATTGCTGCAGAAATGAGACAATGGATTAAAAAAACAAGGTCCTATTGTTCGTATATGTCGGATATCATTTCGGCTGTTAAAGGGCAGGTTGTCAATTGTAATGAATCCTCAGTAGAAAGCTTTATACTAAAAGACTTGATTAATAGGGTTAAAATACTAATGAACCATGAACTGAAAAAATATAAGTGCCAAATGAATATAGATCTTAGAGTGGATGAACTCACCGAAATAAAGGGAGAAATAAATAATCTTGTTCAGGTATTGAACAATCTTATTTCGAATTCCATTGAGTCATATGGTGGGAATCCGGGGAACATAGATATTATAATAGAAAATACTACAAAAGCTCTCGAGATAACAATTAAAGATTATGGGCTTGGAATACCCGAAAAGATAAAACACAAGCTTTTAAAAGAAATGGTTACCACAAAAGGCGAAAAGGGAACCGGAATAGGACTTTATATGTCCTATTCGACAATTAAGGGTAAATTTGCAGGAAATATGCGTATTGAAAGTGAAGAAGGTAAAGGGACATCAATAAAAATTATTATACCTTTACCGAAAAAGTAAAGTGGTAGTATTACTTAAATGGATATTTAATAAAAATCCTATGTACGTTTTCTGCATTAATAAATAAAGCTATACATGAAAGCTTATAAGATTTCATGTGTAGCTTTTATCATAAATATTGTATGTTCTTATAAAAATGCCTTATTCTACAGTAATGCAACTAAAAACTTGAATCCCTTTACCTTGCCCGAATTGGGTAAGTTCTTCACCAGTAGTTGCAGTGATGCCTATGGAATTTTCTGGTATATTAAGTAGTTCGGATATACTCCTTCGGAGTTCGGGGATTTTTGGGGTGATTTTTGGTTTAAGGCATTCTATAGAAATAGAAAGATGTACAATGCGTTTCTCATTTAGATACTTAAGTGCTTCCTTTAAATATACCCTGCTGTCTTTTATTCCTTTATTAAGGCATAAATCATCGCTTACCGGACCTAAAATATTTACACATGTTACTCCGGAAATAGCGTTTGTAATAGAATGAAGGATTACATCAGCGTCACTGTTGCCTTCAAGAGGAGGAGCATCTTCAAAAACGACTCCTCCAAGAATTAATTTTTTTTCACTGTCCTCAAAATCAAATCTATGGCTATCTTGACCAATTCCAACTATCATCTAATCAAAGTCCTTTTCTATAAAACTTCGAGCATCAAACCCTCGAGAATTACATTTCATATTAGGTTTCTAAATGAAATATCACATGGGAATTATACATTATCACTGAAAAAAAGACAAGGTACTTTTTTATCATAATGGGTGGTTAAGTCTAATAGTAAAATAAAAAAAGTTGCATTGCAGCATTTATTTGTAAATAATTCGCTTAAATATGTCAATACTATTTTTATAAGGTAATTTGTAAAGAATAGAATCACCTGAAAAGAAAATTATGCAGATTTGGAGGGATTATTATGAATAGGAAATTGGTCGTATTGATTATTTTAGCATTTGTATTTACAATGGGGTTGGGCTTTACAGCCTTTGATACCGGTAGGATTTGTGCTGCTCCGACTTTTGAAAGTGTTGATTTTACTTCAGCGGTTGTGACGGCATCGCTTTTAAATGTTAGGCAGGGACCTTCTACAAATTTTCCTATTATATGTGTACTTAAGAAAAATCAGTGGGTAAATGTTTTGGGAAAAATAGGGGATTGGTATGCGATTTATGAACCGGAGACAAGGTGTGTAGGTACAGTATCAGGGCAGTATATAAAGTCGGCATCAGCAAATTCAAAGAATACAACTTCGGTAAAGGCAACAACTCCACCGAAAAGCACAACAGGAACCACGAAGACTTCGGCACCGAAGGTTGTAACTACGCCAAAGGGACCGTCGGCTGTTATTACTACGCCTATTAAAGGTGTAAGTCAAGATGACCAAACCTTACTTGAACTGGTGAACAAGGCTAGGGCAGAAGCAGGTGTGGGACCGCTTCAATTTGATGAAGAGCTTATGAAAGTAGCAAAAACAAAGGCACAAGATATGGTGGACAACAATTATTTTTCCCACCAGTCCCCAACTTATGGTTCACCTTTTGATATGATGAGACAGTTTGGCATAAGTTTCAAAACAGCAGGAGAAAACATAGCAGGGAATAGAACTGTAGAAGGAGCATTTAAGGCTTGGATGAATTCAGAAGGACATAAAAAGAATATTCTAAATTCTGGATTTAATTACACAGGAATTGGAATTGTGGAGAGCTCAAAATATGGCAAAATGCTAGTGCAGCAATTTATTGGTAAGTAATAACGCTTATTGCTGAAGCTACAATGAAACTTATATCTACTTTCGGAAAACAGTAGAATAATAACTTGTAAAACACTACTATATCCATAAAAAGTCCCCAGATAGTGCAATTGCTACTGGTGACTTTTTTATTTCCTAAGAAGGCATTGACTGTCTCATTTTAGTAAGATAAAAAGCACTAAGTTTTTTTGACTGTAGGAATAATACTGTTAAAGTCTGGCGTCACGCTAAATTCTTTCCCATTAAGATAACTTAAAAGGTCGCTTTTTTTAGAAAATTCAAACTTAAGCTTATAAGCCCAGAGAACTTGAAATTTAAGCTTTAGTGCACGGTTCAATGCGTTATCACCATATTTCCCGTCACCTACTATTGGATGACCTATATAGTTCATATGAGCTCGAATTTGATGAGTCCGACCTGTTACCAATTCAACTTCTAACAAGCTTGCGGTTTCGCCGGCTACTATGTTCTCAATGGTAGAGAGGGTTTTGTATTTGGTGATTATTTCTAAGGAGTTTCTTGTTTTATAGTCGTTAATGTACACCCTGCTTTTATGTTCATCCTTTTCAAGAAAGGCTTTAAGTACTGCCTGAGGTTTATCCATTTTGCCTTTGACAATACACTGATAATACTTTTTTACTTCCTTATTTTTTATTTTCTCTAGCATTATCTTTAAGGCTTCATTGTTTTTGGCAATTATTACAAGACCGCCTGTATTGCGGTCAAGTCTGTGGCATAGAGCAGGTGTAGAAACTTGTGATGCTGTTTTGTTTTCATTATTTCGTATATAGGTTGTGACAAGGTCTATTAAAGTATTGTCAGTATTGTCTTTATCGGGATGAACAGGTATTCCTTGCTTTTTGTTAACTATAAGGATGTTTTGGTCTTCAAATACGATGGTAAAAGCCTCAGTAGGGTCTAAAAGCTTAGGTGAATTCCTGCCGTAGAGAATATCATCAATGATATATATTTCAACTATATCACCTAAGCTAGTGATATAGTCATCCTTAATACGTATACCGTTTACTTTTATATCTTTTTTTCTAAAAGCCTTATACATAAAATTGTGAGGCATTTTAGGATACTTATCTTTTAAAACTTTATCGATACGTTTATCAGCACTATCTTTTTCTATAATCAGTTTTTGCATATTACTCCCTCAAAAAAACTCTCCTAAAGGAGAGTCTTTAGTTGTTTATAAATTAATAATCGCCTTTATCTTTTCTAGATATTTTTCCGAAATTATATCGGCGACATTTGGTGTGTCTCCCTCCGAATATATCCTACACAATGGAAGATCGGCATCTGGGAGAACAAGTGCCCAGCCGTTTTCTAGTATAAATTTTACACCGTCGAGCAACTCTACCTTTTCACCACTTTTCTCGGTTATTAGAGTTCTCATTACTCGCCCTTTTAATTCCCAAGGACAGAAGATTTTCTTCTTGCTCACATAGAAATCTGGGATTTCTTTAAGTATATCAGATAAAGTTGTATTTTTCATGCATAAGAATTCAAGAATTTTAATAAGTCCTGCAAGAGCATCGAAGTTTAGTAGAAATTGATCCATGTTATCCCTGTTCTTAAAAAGATTGTGATTTAGCATTTGCTCCATAACGGCTTGAGGTGAAGTTTTTGTACGTACAACTTTTCCTTTGTGTTTCTCAGCCATAATCTCTATAACTGATGGAGCAGTTATGGGCACAACTACTTTTGAACCAGGATTAGTCTTAAAAGAAATAAGGGAAGTAAGTGAGATGAATAGATCATCTTTTACTATTTTACCGTTTTTGTCAATTAGGACAAGGGTTTCCCCATTACTGTCTATAAAGGCTGCAAAGTTTGCATCGCTACTTTTGATTTCATCCACGATGGTGTCAATTTCATTCAAGTTAGAAGATGAGAAACTTGCAACTTTACATCCAAGATCGGTGAGCATAGGAACCACTATAGATATAACAAAATCCGAAGGTGAAACTATACAAATTTTAGGAGAATTGCTCCTAATTGCATCGGTATCAATTTCATTAAGAATGGACCTTACATAGTAATTTTTGAAATCAGTTATATTATTTAACCGGCTGATTTCCTCACCGGAACAGCGCTTAAAATCTTCACGGAAAAAGGAGTTTTCGATTTTTCGTTCCATAACCCTACTTATACTTGCACCTTTTGCGTCCATAAAATCTACTCTAAGTTTGTTTGGATTGTCATCGCTTAGCTTTATATGTATTCCTCCTTCAACAGAGAGGAAACTGATAGCATGCCTAGAAATGGGGGTCAGCAAACTACTCATGTTAAATACCTCCACCCCAACAGAGAGCATTCCGGAAATAAAGGCATGTTTGAACATTCTTGCAGAGTTAGAAGTTGTTGAACTTACGATAACCTTTGAACCTTTCTTGAATATAGAACCATAAGCCGCTCCTAAACGGGTTGCAAACTCAGGTGAAATATCAACATTAATTATACCCGACAGACCGTTTTCACCGAAAATTGTTTTAGAATGTCTTGAACCCCAGATGATATTTCTGTCAACAATTGCCAATGAATCCACCGTCTTTTGGGGCCAAATGCTTATATTGGGCTTTATAATAGCTCTTTCATTTATTATACAATTATCTCCTACTACTGCGTTTTCAAATATACGCACATAATGCTTTAGATTAACTTTATTACAAAGTATGGCTCCTCTTATTTCAGAACCGTATTCAATATAGTTTCCGTTCCACAGCACACTTCTTTTAATACTTGCTTCATCTTCTATCACATTATTGTTACCTAAAATGCTGAAGCTATCAATTACAGCCTTACTTCCGATACGGCAATTGTCACCTATTAAACAGGGAGTATTTAGTACTGCTTGAGAATCAATAATGGTACCAGAGCCCACCCAAACACCTTTTTTGATCTCAGTTAAATCTATATTTAGCTTTACTTTACCCTCAAGAGCATCGTAGTGAGCTTGAAGATACGCCTGAAGGTCTCCGATATCACACCAGTAATCAGACATGATGTACCCAAACATAGGATCCTTTTTTTCAAGCAATAAGGGAAATAAATCCTGGCTGAAATCTGTCTTTTTTCCTTGCTCAAGATAATCCATTATTTCCGGTTCTAGTATATAAGTACCGGTATTTACTGTATCACTGAAAACCTCACTCCAACTTGGTTTTTCAAGGAAACCGGTTATTGCACCCTTTTTGTCAGTAATGACGACACCATATTCTAAGGGTACGTCAACCCTTGTTAAAACCAGAGTGGCTTTTGATTCTTTTGATCTATGGAATTCTACGGCTTTGGTAATATCCATATCTGTGAGTGAATCACCGCTAATTACGATAAAAGTTTCATCAAGAAAATCATTGGCATTTTTAACACTGCCCGCAGTTCCTAAGGGGGTATCTTCTGTGAAGTAATGGATATTAACTCCAAAGTGAGATCCGTTTCCAAAATAGTCCTTTATTTTTTGGGGCAAATACATTAAAGTGACACCTATCTCGGTTATACCGTGTGATTTTAGTAAATTGATTATGTGTTCCATTATTGGTACATTCATCACTGGTACCATAGGCTTAGGCATGTCACATGTAAGAGGACGCAATCGTGATCCTTCGCCACCAGCCATTATAATTGCTTTCATATAAGGACCATCCTTTCACAATTCTTGTCATTATGTAAGTTGCTTAGCCATTTCTAAGAAATACATAGGTGATTGTTCGAGTACTATTTATTTATATTCAATACTGTTTAAAAAAATCCTTTATATATTATGGAAAAAATATAACATACCACGACTTAGTCTCAAGAACTCAGAATTATATTATTCGGTATTCAAATATTATTTTCTTCATTATTATAAGTTATGAATCCTAAATATTCCATGTAAACACTACGATAGTTTGATTAAAGTAAAAAAGTCTCCAAAAAACAACGGGTAAATCATCCTTTAAAAACTAGATATTATGAGCTTAGTTACCTAAATATACTATATGCTGTTTTTTGAAATGACCTAAAAGGGTGTCAAATTCAATCAAAGTGTTTACATATCCTAATTAATTGTATAAAATATAGAGGCAAGAGAAAGGCGCACACTTGAATTGTACATAAGTTAATACTCTTGGTATTATTTTTGTATTTATTTTTATTGCAAATAATGATACACTTGTGTTGCTGAATTCTCTATATAAAATATAGAGAAACGGGGGATATTTTCTTGGGGTTAATTCCGGAAGTTCGGAAGGGTGTCTCTTCCACCTAACCCGTCAACTAACCTCGTAAGCTTTGAGGGGGGATTAAATGCTAAAGAAAAAGGCAGTGTTATTGACAGCCTTAGTAGTTTGTTTTGTGAGTATATTTTCTTTATGCTCAATTCAGACTTTCGCAGCATCAAGAGTATTAAAGGAAGGAATGGAAGGAAACGATGTTACATTACTTCAGGATAACTTAAGAACTTTAGGTTATCTGAAAGTTAGTTCGACAGGCTATTATGGAAGTCTTACAAAGTCAGCAGTTCAAAGACTTCAGGAAAGCAACGGCTTAGATAGTGATGGCATCGCTGGAAGTAAAACCTTTTCTTTAATCAGCAAGCTATTGGATGCAAGAACCACTACTGTTTCTAGAGCAGAAAGCAGTACAGGTGCTTTAAAAGAAGGTATGAATGGAACTAGAGTAACACAACTGCAGAAGGACCTAAAGAAGCTTGGCTATTTTAGTGTAAATCCTACAGGCTATTACGGGAGTCTTACAAAGGATTCGGTTAAGAAGTTTCAAAAGGCTCATGGACTCACACAGGATGGAATAGCAGGGAATGTGACTTTAACTAAGATAAGCAAGTTATTAGGAACAAAAGCTTCTACTACAGAAGAGACCTTATCAAGAGGTGGTACTGACAGAAACGGTAATTATCTTGTTTCGTGGTATGGAGGAGCGGAAAATATTTTTAAAAAAGGTGATATCGCAGAAGTATACGATATCAGGACCGGGCGCACTTTTAAAATAAAAAGAACATATGGTTACAACCATGCGGATTGTGAGACACTTACCGCAGAAGATACCAAAATAATGAAAAGTATTTACGGCGGCGATTGGAGTTGGGAAAGAAGACCTGTTATTATAACTGTAAACGGACGTAAATTAGCAGCTTCAATGGCAGGAATGCCTCATGCCGGAGTAGAAGGTTCACCCGCTAATACATATGTAAGCAAGAGAAGCGGTGGATATGGCGGTGGAGATAATCTTGATGCAGTTAAAGGAAACAATATGAGCGGTGTATTTGATATTCACTTTTTAAACAGCAGAACCCATGGCACTAACAAGGTGGATTCAAATCATCAAAAGGCAATAAAAGAGGCCGCAAATTGGTCTCAAAAGAATGGCTTTTAGAAGAGATTATAATAAGGTAATTCAAAAAATTGATTTGATAAATAGTTTTTTTGAAAAGACCTGATTAAAGAAATGAACAGGATATCGCATTTATTGCGGTGTTCTGTTTTTTTTATAAAAGAAAGTACATTGATTTCATCAATAACCTTCAAATGAAAGCACAATTCACAGCAGTGTAAAGGCATTATTACAGAAAGAACGCTGTGAACAACAATAGGGAATGTAGACCAAGCGAAAAATCAATGCAAAATTCCCGGTGATTTATTAAAAATTATAGTAATGAAATTTGAAAATGGGCAATACTAAGATATAGTTAGCATTATATATTAAGACTGAGGTAAATTTTGGGTTGTAGTGGCTAATAGGATGATATATAATATAAGCATCAAAAAATTAATGGATTTATCAGGAAGTAAGGTAATGAAGAAGACAATAGCAATAATACTTATTTTTTTTATTAATATTTTTATTACAAGCAATTTTTCCATGGCAGAACTGTTTTTTTATGAAAAGGAAGAGGAAGCAGTAGAGGAAAAGGTAGAGGTAGCGAAGAGCAGTATTCTATTTATGGTTAATAGCCCTTATGCAGAGGTCAATGGTGAATTACATTTGCTTGACTCTGAAAATACTGAGATAAAATCTATAATAATAGACGGTCGTACCCTAATCCCATTAAGATTTTTTACAGAAAACTTGGGTTTTGAAGTAGAATGGGATGCAAACGAAGGAACTGCTATTATGGTTAAAAAGGACAAAACAATACGATTAAAGCCTGATAGTGCTGTAATAAAAGTTAACAATAGTGAAGTTCAATTAGATACAGTAGCGAGGCTTATTCAAAATCGAGTACATGTTCCTTTACGAAATATATGTGAGATAATTGGGAAGAAAGTGACTTATAGGAATGGAATCATATTAGTATCTGATGACGATATATCTATTGAAGATTATAGCAATGAAGAATTTGCAAAAACGTATTTTAATTTTGTGCGGAGCGAAGTTATAAGTCAACATAAAATTAAGGCTGTTGCTAAATGGGAAGCAGCTGCTTATTTGGTGGAACATATTTTAGCGTACCATGACAAAAACATACCACATGTTGAGTTTTACTATTTTCCAGATTATAAGGAAATTCCCCAAGAGGTATACTACTACTGTGGTTTATCAGCATATTTAAAACTGCTAGAAGTGGAAAAGGGTGATTTTGAACCGTATAAAAGCTTGACAGATACTGAAATAGATCAAGCACTATTAAGATTTGAAGAAATGCTTAAAAAGGAACCGGATTTGAATTTTACTAATACCAGTGAGTATAAAAGAGATTTGTTATCTATTATTAATGAGATAATTAAAAATGAGACCGACCTAATAAGAATAAGTGTTTACGATTTTGCTACCGAAACAATAGTAAGTTATAATGGACAAGAACGTTTTTATCCAGCGAGTTTGACTAAGGTAGCAAATCTCCTATGCTTTCTCGAAGGAGTACAAAAAGGTGATTTTTCTCTAGATAATACCTATACACTCAAGCAAAGTGATAAATATATAAGAAATACTAAGGTGGCTGGAACAGGCAACTTGCAATTCCAAGCAAATGGGACGGAATATACATACAACGATATTTTGTCTAGAATGATTAGTTTGAGTGACAACATAGCTGCCAATATCATTTTTGATGCGTTAGGTAGCTCGAAACTGAATTCTTTTTGTGAAAGCTATGGAATAAACGACACTAAGATTTATAAAAAATATTATGATGGAAACAAAGCTTTCCCAAGTAATCATACCACAACTGAGGATCTTACCAAGATGCTTGTATTATTGGAAAATAGAGTATCTGTGGAAAATAGCTTAGCAATTAAGGCTATTGAATTTATGAAGGAAACGGTAAATAAGAATAAGATAGCTCTATATGCACCAGAAGATGTGGTGATAGCAAATAAAACAGGGTGTTTGAGCCGCTTTTCCGGTGATATGGCATTGGTTTATTATCCGGATAGGGAGCCTATAGCTATGGCAGTTGTAGTTGAAAGTAATAACCGAAAAGGAATAAATGAGACTAAAGCGAATGAACTAATCGGCACTCTTTCAAAAGAGATAATAAACTATTATAGGTCAGAGAATGGTCCTTTACTATACATTGATGGGGATTTAGTACAGGATAGAGCAGGGCTTAGGTTTATAGACAACAGACCTTTTGTCAAAGAATATAGTTGGTTTGAAGGTTGTTTAGCAGAGGGTAAGATGATTGGAAAAGAAAACTATATTTCGTTAGATTCATTGGTAAGAGATAATAAGTGTACTTATTCAATTAAAGAATATCCTCAGAAAGCAATAAGTATTATTAATAGAAATTGATTTTAAGCGATTTAGGTGATTTTCAAAAAATAACTGGTCTATGACCATCTCAAAAATAGCAAGGGGGATATGTTATGAAAATAGAGGTAATATCGACTAAGGATGCTCCTAAAGCCATAGGACCATATTCGCAGGCTATTAGAGTGCAAAATATGGTTTACACTTCAGGACAGATACCTGTTGACCCATTGAGTGGTGAAGTAGTCGATGGGGGTATTGAAAACCAAACAAAACGGGCATTGGAAAATCTTAAAGCCGTTTTGCTTGAGGCAGGAACAGGGCTTGAAAATGTAATTAAGACAACGGTATTTATTAAGGATATGAAGGATTTTGCTTTAGTGAATAATATTTATGGACAATACTTTAAAGAGCCTTACCCTGCAAGGTCGTGCGTTGAGGTGGCAAGATTACCAAAAGATGTCCTGATAGAAATTGAAGCAGTGGCAATTGTACCTTAAAAAGCAAAAACTATTAGTAATGGAGGGGTGAGGTTTGTTGAAATTCGTGATTATTGGAAATGGTGCAGCTGGAATATCTGCTGCTGAAAAGTTGCGACAGTTAGATGAGGACAGTGAAATTACAGTTGTAAGTATCGAAGATATACCTGTCTATACAAAGTTTATGCTTCCTGATTACATTGGTGGTAAGATTGCTAGGGATAAGCTTATCTTGAGGGACTTAAATTACTATGATAAAAACAGAATCAAACTTATGCTCAGTGAGAGAGTTGAGAGTATTGACAGCAATCAAAAAGTAGTCAAGCTTGAAAGCGGAAGTATTATTGAATATGACAAGCTGCTAATTGCTGTAGGAGGTAATTGTGTAGTTCCTAATATAGAAGGCTTGAAAGAGATTGGCTATTTTACACTAAATTCGGTTAGAGATGCAGATAATATTATAAAGAAAGCACAAAAGGGAAAAAAAGCAGTTATTATAGGTGCAGGATTAACAGGAATTGAGACGGCATTTGCCCTTAAACGGCTAGGAATGAAAGTGACTATACTTGAAAAAGGTGCAAGAATTTTACCACGGCAGTTAGATGAACAATCTGCTCAAATGTTGGTAGAAATGATAAAAAAAGAAGATATAGAACTTTTTCTCGAAAGGGATATTCAAAGGTTTATAAAGGACAATGGATTTTGGGTTGAAATGTCCAAGGGAGAAAGAATTGATTTTGACATGGTAGTGGTTTGTATTGGTACAAAACCAAATGTTGATATTGTCAAAGGACTAGACATAAAAATCAACAGAGGTATTCTTGTTAATAATTGTTTGGAGACAAGCATAAAGGATATATATGCAGCAGGGGACACAGCCGAACTTCAGGACAATAATGATGTTGGTACTGTTTCGAGTTATATATGGCCTAATGCTCTGTTGCAAGGAAAATGTGCAGCTTCTAATATGGTAGGACAGACACAGGAATTCTCTAGTGATGGAGGTTTAAGCAATGCAGTAAGACTCAGGGACATACCTTTTCTTTCTATGGGAATGATAAATCCCGTTGAGGAAGACTACGAATCGCTGGTGTTCTGCGATAAGGAAGCTAAGGTATATAGGAAGGTGGTTTTAAAGGATAATATAATTAAAGGATTAATCTTGCTTGGTGATACTTCCTCTGCGAATATATTGAGTGATTTCGTAAGAAAAGGAAAAGATATATCAGAGATAAGAAATATCCTTCTTGAAAAGGATTTTGTGCAAAAGTATAAATCTATGACCTGAAATGAAGGTGAATAAATGAGTTTTTATAATGAGATAAGCAAATATTATGATGAAATATTTCCAGCAGGAGATGAACAGGTGAGTTTTATAGTGGAAGCAGCAGGAAATAAGGCTGCTAAAGTTTTAGACATTGCCTGTGGTTCTGGGACTTATTCTGTTGCATTGGCAAAGGAAGGCTATAAAGTAACAGCGGTGGATATTGAAGCTGAAATGATAAGAAAGTTAGAAGATAAGGCTGACAGAGATAAGGTTGATATAGAAGCTTTGGTTTGCAGTATTACGGAGCTGGAAGACAGGTTGGCTCAAAAGTATCAGGTGTTATTTTGTATAGGTAATTCCTTGGTACATCTAAAGGATCTTGGAGAAATAGAGGATGCTCTCAAGCAAATGTACAACCTTGCCGAACCTGATGGAACTGTTATTATACAGATAATGAATTATGACAGGATTATAAGGCTTGGCTTAAAGGAGCTTCCAACAATAATTAATGAGGAAGCAGGAATAGAGTTTATACGGGAGTATGACTATAAACCTGAGCTGAAAACAATTGATTTTAATACTACGCTAATTGTTAAGAATAAGGGAGATATAAATACCTTTAAGAACACTGTGGAACTTCTGCCTTTATTGAGTGATGAGCTCATAGCTATTGTTAATAAGGCAGGGTTTAAGAGGTATGAGTGTTATGGGGATTTTAAGTATTCTCCCTACAAAGAGGATTCCTACATGCTTGTTTTGAAAGCTTTCAGGTAATAAATTGTATTTATGTGTATAGATTTTTTAGATAATGACAAAGCCAATTGTTGGTATGTAGTGGAAAAGAAAAACATAGTGTAGATAGTTTTGAAAGATTTAAATATATTCTGGAGCACTAATGGAAATGTTTGCAAAAAACAATATCGGAGTGTAGAAATGCTGACATCTAGTTTATTATGTTTGATAAAAAAGATGAAATAAATAATAAATAAGTTAAAAGTTATGACTATATCAAATGAAGTCTTTTATATAACATTAGAACTAGGAAAATGTTATCTGAATTTATAAATGTAACAATACCATCAGGAGGACTAAGTAAACTCAAGAAATTGAATGGTCAAATTTAACCAAGTAAGGCTGGTGCACTAAGAAATTAGTGTATCAGCCTTTTAACTTATATACACACTTATACCAATAAGGAAGTTGAATAAACTAACTGAAAACTCCTTGTGCCTTGCGACAAAACCAAACAAAAATTTCGCTAAAATTAACTGGAGAACTCAAAAGGACATTTGCCATATCTGAAAACACAACAAAATTCTTGTTTTCTGGCAAAGTATAATGTACGCAATTTGCAATTGGAAATGCAGAGCTAAAAAGGATTGCGATAAAAAATGTATATGTTCAAAGCACTTACCGGAAAGAATGGAGGCTTTGAACTTCATAAGCTAAATAAATAAACAATACTTTGTATTTTTATAGAGAGTAGAGATTCAATTTAAATATATAATCTATTCTATATCTGTAGCTGCGACAGACAATAACGGAAACTTTATGTAGTTTTTGAGCTATGGTAATTATGCCTATATAGCTGCTTTGGTTTCTAACATATGAGTACACTTCAGGAGAACAAATACGGTTATGTTGAGTGGAACCTCAGTAAGTACCTACAGTGTCAAGAATTATTGCACTGATTAAAAGCTATGGACATGAAAAGAAGAGAAAAGGCTTCAGAGACTAAAACTGAGAAATTAGCTAATGTTAGTTATTTGAAGAATTTAGCAGTATTGTGTATATAATCTATTTTAAGTAATTGTAATAAGCGTTTATTTTTGATAATTTTGCTAATTAGTGATATTATTTGAAGGTTATTTAAAGTTAAGATATTAATTAAATTAATAATTACACTAGGGAGGTATTTTACAGTGATTTTTTCAAAAAAAGTAGGAACTATTGTCATTTCATTGTCTTTACTTACTGCTTCGATTTCAGCTGTAGCTCATTCTAAGGACAATAACAGTACGAAGATTTATGAAAAATCTATTGAACAAGAGGTTAAAGATGTTCTGACAGAACAGTATTCAAAGTATTATAAAGTTAATAATGTAAAGGTTCAATTTGATTGCATTCATAAAGATGACAAGAAAATTGATGCACATGTTTTAGCAACAGTAACAAAAACCTTAAAAGCAAAAAAGGTAGAAGAACTTCCATATGTAAAGGGTATGTTAAAGAAAGTAGGGGTAGATAATTTTAGCTATGAATCTAAAGCTAAAACTGATGAAACTCTTGTAAAAGTAAATAACGGGAAAATGAACAATTCAAGTATTGCCAAAGCTTCAAAATTTATTGAAAAGAAATTTAATGATTTGAATGGGTATATAGGAAAGGAGGACGATACTAGTTTAATTCTCAAAGTTTCTGCTGATACTTCAAATGATATAATTGTAGAAGATTCAATAACAATTATGGCAGAAAACATTGATACATTTATTCCAGTAGAAGACCTTCTACCGAAATCATCAGAAGAAATGGAGGTTTCAGGCAGTACAGATATGCAACTAGAAATGGATTCTGTGGATGAAGGGTATTCACCTAGTTTATATACAAATTATAATAGAATTGCAGCAAGGGACTATGCCAATACATATACTTCAAATGCAACAACATGTGATGTTCATGGTTCGAGTTGCCCAGCAAATGTAGTACAAAATAGAAGTAAGTGGAATTTAGCGGAATATCCTTATTATGATGCTCTTTGTCATAATGATTGTGCTAATTATGTTTCTCAATCTCTTAATGCTGGCGGTATTCCAAAAGATAATTATTGGAAATACTATCGTAGTGAATGGGCTAACACTGTGAGTTTAAAGACTTATATGGTAAACAAATCATACTGGTAGACATCTAATTATACTTCAGCTGCTGCAGGCGGAGTGTTATATACAAGTTCAGGTCATGTCGTAATGATAGTAAAGAATGATACAGTAGAAAGATTATATAGTGCACACACTAACGATAGGTTAAAAGTTGCATATTCAAATAATTCGGCTTATAAATATTATGTTCTTTGGTAAGAATTTGTGTGCATATTTGATTTCTTCTATATCAAAGTGCGTACTACTTTAGTTAAAATTAGAAAGCAAAAAGTAATTATTTTAATTGATTTTTGTTTTCTATTTATAAATTGTTTATTGAGAAAGGGGAAGATATATTGAGAAAAATTTTATGTGCAATTTCTGTTACATTTTTTTTGTTAGTATTTTGTAGTTGTGAGTATTCAAGAGAAACTAATGTTACTGAAATAGAGGGAATACAGATTCCATTTCTGTTATACGAAAATGATACTAATTTAAAATTATTAAAATCGAAACTAGCATATTGGAGTTTAGTGGACGGGAAGATAGATTTAGAAGATGAATTGTATTCAGTTAGTTTCTCTGAAAATTCACCTAGTGATTTTGTGAAGCCGATAGCTTGGGATGGAACTAATTTTGTTTTGCATAAAAGTGTTAAAGTAAATGGTATTGACAAGAAAAATTATGAAATAGCTAAAAGTTTTACTATGTGTAATACATGGGGCCGAAATATTAAAATGGAGACCATATTAGACAAGAGTGGTCAAATTAAAGAACATATGATGTCCTTAAAAACTAAAGACGGTATTATAAAAAATAAAGCATTATATTTATATAAAAAAACAAAAGATGAGTTTGGAAACGAGTTTATTATTGGAGAAGATTCTTCATGTGTTGACTTTGACCAAGAAACAGGTGATATAATTAATCTTTGCATGGATAGAATTTCAGGGTCTAATTTATATGTTGCAAGAAGCAATATTAAAAATACAGAAGATATAAATTGGACAAAAATTTCCTTTCCCAAAAAAGTTACTTCTAGAGGCAATTATTCTCCAGATTTTACAAACAGCATACTTGTAGGAAATAAATACTATATTCAAACTGATAATGGGTTAGCAGAAGTTGATATTGAAAGAAATAAGTTTCGTTTGTTGACTGAAGTTGAAAATGAATGTAAAAACATCGTTAAAGAGGGTAGTTTTGATACGGGTTATCAAGAAGGAATAAGACCTGTTGGAGTATTTAAAGATATTTTGATATTAAGCGTTCCAGTATGTTCAGATACAAGTTTGGAATTTTTAATGTGTGCTTATAAAAATAACAAGTTTGTTGGAGGAGTACACTTAAAAAGAGATCAAAAATGGGACATAATAAATCATAAAAAAGAAATTGTTTCAACTATAGACTTTAGTAAAAAAGATTTAGAACCACAATTAGGGGAATATTTAACTTTTCCTTACGGGTGTGGTAGTTTTTAAGTGTGAAGTATTAAATAGCAATTGATGTATTATTGTAAAGAAACTCTCTAATTAATCACATTAAACCCGACGCTAAGCGTGGGATAATTCGAAATTTTAGGAGGTGTTTTATATAAGGTGATTCCCAAAAAACAACTGGTCGATTGCTATTTCAAAAAATCTAATTTAATGGGCTTTGAGACCTAAATATTTTATAGGTTATTTTTTAAAATAGCCTATACTAAGTTTTATGGAAAGAAACTGTTTTCGACTTTGAACACTTCATATTAGTTTCTATCACATTTCTTTCCGTACCGGATACCACTTTTGGAATAACCAAGTTTTTCTATTTCGAAGATTTTGATTTTGAAACAATATAAAATTTACAAATTATATAGATAAATGGGAAAATAAAGTTTTTGGAGAAGAAAAATGAAGATAATTGTAAAAATAATATTGTCAATAATCTTTATTATATTTATCTTTAATATATGTGTCTATCCAGTTAATAATATTTCTGATTGTAGTAAAATGTCTCAAATAATGTCAACTGCTAATTTCTTACATGATGATTCAAACTATAAAGAACAGTGGGCATTGAATAATATTAATAAAGATGAGATTTCATTTAGTATAAATATGCCTAAAAAAGAAGAAATTGATATAACAAAGAAAGAAGAGGTTATTGTGGGAATTATAGATAGTGGCATAGATATTAACCATATAAATTTAAGGGAGCACATTTATGTAAATAGTAATGAAATACCGGATAATGGGATTGACGATGATAAAAACGGCTATATTGATGATATAAATGGTTGGGATTTTGTGAATAACGATAATACTGTTTTTGATTATTTTAGCATAGATAAGCATGGAACTCAATGTGCAGGAATTATTAAACTTGTGTCAGAAGAATTTAATGTAAAAATTATGCCTTTGAAAGTTATGACCGTATTGCAGGATTTTTTAGTTCTTCCATTCTTGAAATTGCCGGTGAGGAAATTGAATCGATATCCGGTACTGTGAGGCTTATTTGCAATTCATGCCTTGAGAAGGATGATGTTATAACAGCAACAGCAGCCGCAAATTCATTGCGTAAGGAATGGTGTGCAAGCGAGCCATAACAGAACTTTTCAAACAACTCACCAATACTAAAAAAATTATATGATTTATTGAAAAGCAAAAAGCTTATAGTGAGGGTTTTGCCCAATGATGTATTTGGATTAATCCACGGAAAAGCAGGAGTTATAACACTTTCAGATAAACGAAAAACATCTTTCATCGGAAGTGTAAACGAAACATAATCAGCATGGAAATTAAATTATGAAATACTTTGGGAAGATGACAGTGATGAGGCGGTTAATTGGGTACAGGAGGAGTTTGATTATTTTTGGAATCATCCATCGGCTATTCCTTTATCCGATTTTGTTATTGAGGACATTGGACGTATTTCAGATCGTAAGGTTATTGATGATATAACGAAATGGAAATCTGCTCCCGATGCGGCACAGGTGATTGTTGAATCTCCGGTTTACCGAAAGGAACTTGGGCTTTGGGAACATCAGAAGTATTTTGTAAATACAGTATTTCGTGACCATCA
>JGI24712J26585_10000549_pt1 | contig 32070 bp, 24 predicted proteins | sample BioPla3DNA2_FD_26585 | JGI IMG/M metagenome (IMG submission 26585)
CTTTGAATTTTACGGTTTTATTTTTGGTGAAATACAAAACTAATAAAATTTTTAGACTATGTTTTTTTATTGGCTCAGACACACTTTTTGGAACAGTATCTTTTTTTTTATTAAGTTCAATAAGTTTTCCTGCATCTTCACAATATAATTCAGTGAGTTTTTCTCCAACATTCCAGATGTCCTGTAAGTCTTCTATTAAGGAATAACCAACACTGTTAGAAATCAAAAATAATATAATTACAAATAAAACAATATTCTCAAGTGCACTTGTCGGACATAAATAATTATATGTGTTTTATTTTCTCTACTTTACTTAAATCAATCTTTGAACCAAGATACTCGTAATATTCCCTAGAAAAATACCCAAACCCTGTTGCAAAAGTCATTTCTCCAAAATAAGGCTTACCATCTATATCATAAAAATCAACTCTTACTTGTGGAGTATCTTTTGATAAAACCTTTGCTATTTCAATCATTTTTTCAAGAGATTTTGGTCTAGGAATATCTCTTTCATTGTATTTATAATGATTACTTGAAATTAAATGCTCTGGATGTTTTTCCCAATTCAAATCATATAAAGACATATCTACTCCATTATTTGATCTATTATATGCAACCCAAATTGCTTCAGGAACACCATGGAAACACCAGATTTTATAATCGACCAATGAAGAACTATAATCATCTTTATTTTCTAATAATTCTTCAGCTATTATGCAAGGTTTTATTCTTGTATAGTGAATTTGAGCAGCTGCATATCCATAAGGAATAGACAGCCATCTATTTAATTTTTTAATGGCAGATTTAATATTTAATTTTGATTTATCTTTCACAATCAAATTAGATCCACACCCATGATTAGTTTTCAATACAAAACTATTAGGCAATTTATCAAAATCAATATCTTTTGCATTATCCCATTTACCATATAATATAGGTAGAACATCTTCAAACCCACATTCTTTAACATAATCACGCACTAAATATTTATCAGCATATTTAGTCCATAAAGAAGTATCAGAGTTAAATTGAAGCCAATTAATTTTTTCAATTAAATCTTTGGGATTTTTCCAATCAATTTGCTTTTTAAACGTGGGATAATAACATCTATCTGCTTCTTTTTTAAAATTGTTTGTTACATCATATTTATGTTTTCTATATGCTAAATATCTATACACATAGAATTGATTTAAGAACTTAAGTATATGCTTTTTCATACAAAAAAAGTTAATAATATTAATGCTGCTTTTCCCAAACCTTACGATTAATTATATCCACGTAACTTTGGATTAATTTTACTATTTTTATTGATACATTTTTATCGTTATAGTCTGGAACATTAATCATTAGTTCATTATTGTTGAACATTGAAATAGACATTTCTACTGCTTGCAATAAAGATTTTTCGGAAATTGAACCTATAACAAATCCCCCTTTATCCAAAGCTTCTGGTCTTTCGGTTGAAGTGCGTATTGAGACTGCTGGGAAATGTAATATTGCCGATTCTTCAGCGAGTGTTCCACTATCGGAAACTACGCATAAGGAATTTTTTTGAAGATTGTTATAATCAGAAAATCCAAAAGGTTTAAATGTTCTAACTAATGAATGAAATTTAAATCCTCTTCGCTCAATAAACTTCTTACTTCTTGGGTGAACACTATATATAACAGGAACTTTATATGTTTCAGCCATTGCGTTTATTGAGTTCATAAGTTCAAAAAAATTCTTTTCATTATCAATATTCTCCTCTCTATGAGCTGAAAGTAATATATATTCCTTCTCCTTAAGTCCTAAAGTTTCTAATATCTTACTTTCCTCAATTTTCTTTGAATTTACATCTAAAACCTCAGCCATTGGGGATCCAGTAACATAAATCTGTTCTTTCTTAACTCCTTCTGAAAACAAATATCTTCTTGCATGTTCTGAATATGGAAGATTTACATCTGAAATATGATCTACAATTCTTCTGTTTATCTCTTCTGGAAGATTTTCATCAAAACAACGATTTCCTGCTTCCATATGGAATAAAGGAATTTTTAATCTTTTAGCACTAATAGCAGAAAGTGCTGAATTTGTATCACCCAAAATCAAAACTGCATCTGGTTGTACTTTCTGCATTAGTTGATATGATTTAGTAATAATATTACCTATTGTTTCTCCTAAATCATCTCCAACAACTCCTAAATAGTGGTCAGGTTCTCTTAAGTTTAAATCTTCAAAAAAGATTTCATTTAATGTGTAAGCGTAGTTTTGTCCTGTATGAACTAATATATGTTCAAAGTATTTATCTGATTTTTTTATTACTTCTGACAATTTAATTATTTCTGGTCTTGTACCTACAATTGTCATTAATTTTATCTTATTCATAATTTAGTTTTTAAAATACATAGGGTACAAATCCTTGTGATTATTAACCCAATTGCTCATTTCACGTATCATTTCTTCATAAGTTGGTACAACAAAAGAAAAGTCATTTCTCTTTCTTCTCAATGATTTGTCAAGTTTTAAGGATTCGCTTTTATTGATAGTTAATTCGTTATTTCTAAAATACTTATTAAACAAACATAGTAAATCGTATTTTGAAATGCTTGTATTATTTACCAAGTTGTATAACCCGCAAAGATTTTCTTTAATGGCTTGCTCCATAGCTTTTGCTAAAGTTAAGGTTGTAACACCAGTCCACATTGCACCAGTAAAACCATTTATCTCCCCTCTTTGCTTCATAAACCAATTAAAGAGTCCTATCCCATTTTCATTCATGTCTGGTCCTACAATAGAATTTCTAAACGTTAAATTTTTACTATCTTCAACTTCCCCCAAAGCTTTTGAACGATCATAAAATGTTAGCCCATCCCTTAAACTGTTTTCATAGTAAGGTCCTGAATTCCCTGCAAAAACGCAATCAGTACTCATATGAATTAACTTTGTTTTTTTATCTTTTAAAGTATCTGCAACCAAATGTGGCAAATAAGAGTTAAGGTATACAGCTAAAGAGCGATTTTCATCAGCAACTTGATTAAGTATTCCAATACAGTTAATAACGACATCATAATTTCCTTCTAAAAGCACATTCTTGAATTTTTCTGTTTCAAGAGCATTACCAATAATATTATTACAATAAGGAAATGGTTGCATAGAATAAGCAGTAACATTATATCCATTCTCTTTAAAATAAAGAGTAATTAAATGTCCTGCCATACCAATGGAACCTAGTACTAATATATTCTTCATATTACTTTCTGTTTTTAAATTCATCAAGCTTTAATAATAACTCAACCATTTCTTTTTGGTTAAGTCTATAAGTATTGTGAGAATGATAATCTTCCATAATTGAAACCTTTTCTTGTCCCTTTACAAAATACTTATCATAATTCAAATCACGAGTATCACAAGGAATACGGAAATAATTACCCATATCTTCTGCTCTTGCCATCTCTTCACGAGTAACTAATGTTTCATATAGTTTCTCTCCATGACGAGTTCCTATAACTCTAATATCTGTTTTAATTTTTAAGAGTTCCATAATCGAATTAGCCAAAACATCCAAAGTGACCGCTGGTGCCTTTTGAACAAATAAATCTCCGTTTTCTCCATGCTGCCAAGCGTAAATAACTAAATCCACAGCATCATCCAAGGTCATCATAAACCTTGTCATATTTGGATCTGTTATTGTTATATCTTCTCCTTTTTCAATTTGGTCAATCCAAAGAGGAATAACAGAGCCACGACTTGCCATTACATTACCATAACGAGTGCAACAAATTGTAGTTTTAGCATTTTTTCCTAACTGACGTCCCTTTGCTATTGTGACTTTTTCCATCATGGCTTTGGATATACCCATTGCATTAATGGGATATGCAGCTTTATCTGTTGAAAGAACAACTACATTTTTCACCCCATGCTCAATTGCAGAATCAAGAACATTCTCCGTTCCAAAAATATTTGTTTTAACAGCTTGTATTGGGAAAAACTCACAAGAGGGAACTTGCTTCAGGGCAGCAGCATGAAAAATATAATCTACACCATACATAGCACCATCAACGCTTCTTTTATCCCTAACATCTCCAATATAGAATTTTACCTTTTCGTTTTGCAACTTATGACGCATATCATCTTGCTTTTTTTCATCCCTTGAAAAAATACGTATTTCCTTAATATCAGAATCAAGAAAACGTTTAAGAACAGCATTACCAAAGGATCCTGTTCCCCCAGTAATTAATAAGATTTTATCCTTAAATATGGACATAATAAATATATTTAATCATCAATCTTAGGGAGATATTCTATTTTATATTTTCTACTCCTTTTAAGAACTTTATATGTATTTCTAATTAACTCAATGAATAGTTTAAGTGAAAATTTATTATAGAAATTATAAACAAAATTTGTGGCTAATGAAGCATCAAATATATTGTTTATTCCTAACTCTTTACCTTCAAATCTTATAGAATTTGTAATAACAAACCCATAAACATTTTTTTCTCTTACTACCTTTCGTTTTGTTGTCTTTAATAAACTGTTAAACAAATTCAATAAATCATGCTGCTTTGCAATTTCTCTTAATATTTTGAGTTCTCTAACTAAAACTTCATTTTCAAAAGTACTTTTTTCCAAGAATTTGAATGATGCTTTTAATAATGATTCATAAGAAAATGGTTTAAACTTGCCTGGCCATCCAGCTAAATCTCTAGCCGTTAATAAATAGTCTGCAGTCATAAGAGTTACTAATGGAGAATAAGGTTGAGATGCAAGTTCTGGGTGCATTGTTCTATTTTTATTATCATTGAAAAATTGCTCAGCCTCTTTCCTTGACTTTTTATCTGTTCTGTGATAGTTTTTTCCTTGTGATTTTATTGTGCTTCCTCCAATTGACAAAGGTTCATATGTAAATGCATAATTTTCAACCTCACCAGCCAAAACAACACCGGAAAAACCATCAGGTGTTGGACAACTGTAAAAACAACGATCTTTTGTTCTAGATTTAACTTTATTTACAAGTGCAGTTGAAACAACACCTTTAATGTAAAACATAGGACATTCATCAATCAAGTAGAAAAATGTTTTTGCAATTTTATTAAGAAACTCTTCTGAATTAATTATTTTGACACCTACATTCCTCTTCCTTCTTATAAGAAATATGTTTTTTTCTATATCTTTAGTAAATGGATATCTGAATGATGAAGGTGTCCATGTTAATAATTCCTTTTTAGTAGAAATTAGAATTTCATACATTCTCCAAATGCAACCAGGGACAAGGCCATCGTCGCCTCCTAATGCCATGACATATCCTGGACGTACTTGGTTTAACGCAAATTCAAAATTATCTCTCATTCCCAAATGTTTTTCATGAGCAAATAATTTAATTCTTGAGTCAATTATCATGGCTTCTTTAACAACTTCAACTGAATTATCATCACTACAATCATCAGAAACTATTATCTCAAAATTTGGATAATCTTGAATCATACAAGTTTTTAAAGTATGTACTAAATATTCAGCTCTATTTTTTTGTGGAATAACAACCGAGAACAAAGGATACTCAAAATTAATTTCCATAATTAATAAGATTTATTTTTTGATGATTTGAACTATTTTTATAATCTAATTTAAAAGCAAAATACACTAAAACAAAAACAATTAATCTTAAATTACCTCCTATATCTGCAAATGGAAATAATTTAATTCCACCTTGAATACAAAGACACATGATGAAATATAGAAAAATTAATTGATGAAATAATATGACATTATTTCTAATTTTTGTTTTATACAAGGCATAAATTGTAAATACAATAAAAATAATTGTGGAAATTAAAGGGCCAAAATCAAGCAAAAAATCTCCAACAAAACCTATAAAAACCTCATCATTTATTTTTAAATTCGGATATTTAATTCTTCTTTCCCAAAAATTACGTGGCACATCATCAAATCCTAATAAAGTCTTAAATAATGGAAATGTTCTATCTCCATATCTTAAACCATTATTATCAAATGCATAATTATTAAAATTTAAATTTTGCTGCCCAATATAAGCATATAAAGAACCTTTAGTTCCTGACTCTCTTTCTCCGAATCTACTTACTGTGATCGCAAGCATAGGAATTGTGAAAATAAAAATTATTACAATTCCCCATATTTTGATTTTTTTATTAATCTCATGTGGTATAAATCTCCTTAATGTAAAATAGGCAATAATAATTGTGAGTAATCTATCAACAGCAGGACCCCTTAGAGATTGTGCTATTGGAGAAAAAATGCTTAAAACTACAGAAAAAGTCAACCCAATAACAATATACTTGTTTTTATTTTTCAAAGTAAGATAATAAAAGAATAATAATATGCCTATATCTGAAAAAATATTAGAAAAAATGGCAAAAATATTTTCTATTACTCCATCCCCCAAGTTATAACTGCTATCCATTGTGTCTCTATAAATATCCCTTCCGCCCATGGGCTCATTAAGTATTGTAAAAATTCCCTCGTATATTGTATCTAATGAACTTGCAAACCTAATCACGGATGAAACCATATAGATAAATATAATAACATAAAGCAATGACATGCTTGGTTTTTGGATTTGATGTTCTCTATGTTTGGTATATTTTAACACAGGCCACATTATTATCATTAAAATAATGTATAAATAGATAAAAGGAAATAGAGTTAAATCATTGTAGCTAAATACAAAAGTTGTATTAAAATGAAGGTATGAGTTTATTGCATAAAACAAAAAAGAAAATATCAGAAGAGAACCAACATCAAAACACTTTCTTTTAAATTGGTAATAAAAAAAAGTAATAAGCCAAACAAGAATATTTATAATTAAATATAGATTATTCATAACAGTATTTTAGTTTTTATTTTTTATAAGCAGACTATTTAAAATATTTCTTTCTTCTCTTGATAGTCCTATTGTTAAAACTAAGAAAATAACAGTTAATATCGTTAAAGCTGTTATCAAAGCTAATCTAGAAAAATCATTTGATATATTTAAATATATAAAATAGTCTACTGCTGAAGTGATGATAGTTATTATAATGGATGGAACAAGAAAAAATATTATATATTGCTTATAGCTAAAAGGATTATAATGTTTTTTAAGAATTATAAGCCTAACAACATGTGACAAAATTGCAGCAATTATCATTAAAACGTAAGTTGTATGTGCGGGATATCCAAGATTAAACATAATATATGTTGCAAGCGGACATAGAAGTGTAAATATTTCTACTGTTGTATGATATTCTTTTACATTACCTGTTGCTTGAATAATTATTGATATAGGATTATTCAATGACATTATTAACATGTAAATTAGAGTTAATCTTGAAAATAAAATTGCATGAGGATCTACAACATTAAGCCATAGCTTTAATATAATATCCATTTCAAACATTAAAGGAACACATAACATCAATAATATATAGTATATAAACTTATTACTAAGGTTAAATATCTTGTTTAGATACTCATAGTCTTTTCCAGCATACGCTTTTATCATAGGGGGTCTAAGTGGAATTAATATATTAGAACAAAAAGAATTTAACGCTGAATTAATTTGTAATGCTATTGCTCTTGAAGCATTTACAATAGGTCCAAAAAAGACATTAACTAAAATGGTATTCACTTGATTCATTCCAACTCCAGCTAATGAACCAAATAAAGTCCATCCAGAAAATGAAATTAATTCTTTATAAATCTTTTTATCTGTATTCTTTTTATAACTACACTCTTGATATTTCTTTCTACTAATAATTACATAACTAATTAAAACAAAAAGTGGTATAATAAATAAAAAAGCTCCATGTATAATTAGTCTATCAAATGGAATAATATATAAAAGAAATGCTGATATTAATTTCAACATCCATTCACATATATTTATAATAGCATAAACCCCAACATCCTCATGTGTAATTATAGCAGAAAGGTATGGTACTTGTAATATTGTAAAAATAAATGATAAGATAGAAAACTGATAAATATAATTTACAGCAACCATTCTTTCTTCAGGCATAACTAACTGAGTGTTTACAAACCACAAACCAATTGTTTCACCAATAATTAATATGATAATTGATAAAACAAAATAAATATTAATACTTGCCGAAAAAATATTAGAAAATCGCTCTTTATTTTTTTCGCCTATAGATATTGAATAAAATCTTTGTGTAGCAGTTGACAATACATTGCTAAGAACACTTAGCAGTGTTATTACGCCAGCAACTACATTAAATATACCATAATCTTCTACACCTAATGCATCTATTACAACTCTAACAATATATAGATTGATAATCACTACTATTATCATTCTTATACTTAAGAAAGTTGTATTCTTAGCTATACGTTCTGTATTTGAAACACTATTCATTTATGAAGATACAAAGGTATATTTGTAAGAGTGGTGTCTTTATTTTTATTGAATAATTATTTAATAGTTTAGTTTTACAATTTACCGTCTTGCTCTTAAATCAACTTTTAAATTACTTAGTTATTGAGTTGTATTATAATCTACCATCGATAATATCCCTTGGCAGCACTGATTTGACATCATAAACTACAGATTTTGTTTTTTGGTATTCTTTTAAGTTTAAGGATTCAAACTCTTTATGTGCTACAGCAAGGATAATGGTATCAAACTTTTCTTGCGGCACAGTATTGGTTATTTCTACATTATACTCCCGTTTTACTTCTTTTGGGTTTGCCCATGGATCGTATATGGTTATATTTTTAGTATAGGGCCCTAAAGTATGAATTATGTCTACAACCTTTGTATTGCGTATGTCTGGACAGTTTTCCTTAAAGGTTATTCCTAAGATTAGTATTTTGGCATCTTTTACCATTACTCCTTTATAGTTCATTAGTCTTATAACCCTGTTAGCTACATATTCTCCCATATTATCATTAAGACGTCTTGCATCTGTCATTAAGCGTGGCAAAACTCCATAAACTTGTGCTTTCTGTATCAAATAATAAGGATCAATACTTATACAATGTCCCCCAACTAAGCCAGGTTTTAGTTTAATAAAGTTCCATTTAGATGCTGCAGCTTCTATCACATCATTAGTATCTATTCCCATTGCATTAAATATTTTTGCCAATTCATTCATAAAGGCAATATTTACGTCTCTCTGTGCATTTTCAATTATCTTTGATGCCTCTGCAACCTTTAAGCTTGGTGCAAGATGTGTACCATTTATCAAAACAGAGTTATATACCTTGTCTATTAATTTTGCCATTTCGGGAGTAGAACCAGACGTTACTTTTTTTATATTCTCTACTGTGTGTTCCTTGTCTCCTGGATTTATTCTTTCTGGTGAATAGCCTGCAAAAAAGTCTTTATTGTAAATCAATCCTGATACTTTTTCTACCACAGGAAGACATTCCTCTTCTGTTACTCCTGGATATACTGTGGATTCATATACTACTATATCTCCCTTACTTATTACCTTTCCAATTGTTTCGGAGGCCTTATAAAGTGGAGTAAGATCGGGGTTGTTATATTTATCTACAGGAGTAGGCACTGTAACTACATAAAAATTACAATCTTTTATCTTATCCAAATCGGTTGTACATATGAAATTATGTTTGTCTATTGCTTTCTGCAACAAAGAGTCTTCCACCTCAAGAGTGTCGTCCTTGCCTTGCATAAGACGGTTTACTCTTTTTTGATTAATATCGTATCCAATGGTTGGAAATTTGGTAGAAAACAATCTTGCTAATGGTAAGCCAACATAGCCTAAACCTATTACTGCTATTTTTATATCTTTCATTGCTTTAAAAATTTACTTTACTTAAAAATTTAGCCGGAATCTCAACTCAGATTTTACCAGACGGAACATCTTCCATAACAACGGAACCTTAGCCAATAAAAGAATTATCTCCTATTGTAAACTCGGGAAGAATAATACACCCAGCACCAATTGTAATACCCCTGCAAATTTTAGTACGATGTAGTTTCTATTTTTAATTTTGCGATCTGGGAAACAGATCATTTGTGAAAGAAGTGTTGGAACCAATCATCACGTTATCTTCTACTTCTATCCCATATTTGACTCCCGCTTTTAATTGTAACATGGTTCCCTATCTTCACATCGTTTTCTATCAAACAATGTGAAAAAATATCACAATTTTCTCCAAGACCTTTTCCCAGACCACATATATTTAAAATTACTTTACTTAACTTCAACATCACTTGCTGAGATAACTATCCCGGCATTACCTAGCTGATCAAGCTGGATATAGAGCATGCAACGTCCTTGCTGTTTTATGAACGTACCTTCAAGTCCTTTTAATGAACCTTTCATCACCCGAACCTGGTCACCCGCAACAAGTTTGTCCGGATCGATTTTAATAGGACTGTTAGCTCTTCCCACCATAAAGTGAAATTGCTCCATCTGTTGGCCGGGTGTAATGGCGGGGATCTTCTCTCCGGAAACGGTTAGGAAACGACTTACTGATGGGTCTCGTAGTACATGTAGTTGCTTGTTCTTTGGGATTCTCATAAAAAATAGAGTGGGTATGACCAAGACCTCCACTGTTTTGTTTCGGTCGCTCCATTGACGCATTATGGTTTGCACCGGCATGTAGGTCTGTATATCCTGTCGTGTCAGCCGATCAGCTGTTTTGCGCTCATGGTGCATGCGGGTGTAAACAGCGTGCCAGCTGAGATCTTCCTGCACAGCTTCGCCGTCGTCTGTCCCATTGAGCAGCTCGCTACGCTCTATTTTCACATTCGTATTACACATTCATTTATATTCTACCAAATATCTCGGCGATAATTATCGTGCGCCTTCAAGGTGCTCACCCTTTGTTGAGGAATAGAATCCCGATTTTACCTGCGCCAGCGTTTTTTCTTCTTCGGCTTAGGCAGTACGGAACCCATGGCCATCGTTTTCAGCACGTTACCACCGGTAGCCGTGATTTTCACGGCGTTGTAAATCACGCCCCAGTCGGGCAAGCCCCCCAGGTTCCTGTCATCGATAAACAAGTCGGCCTTAAGCTTGCGGGGGTAATCATCTGCCGATAGTTCATCCATTTCGCCCGGGTAGTTCTCGTTCTCGGCAAAGAAGTACAATCCCCGTTCGGCGCAATAATCCACGGCCTCTTGCAAGAGGTCGCCGCTGCGCACTGTCCAAAGGATAAGTCGATGCCCATCTTCCTGCAGTTGGAGCAGCGTCTCGATGGCGAAGGGGATAGGTCGGCCTATCTCGGGATAGGCGTGCTCCACGATGGTACCATCGAAGTCAATGGCTATCGTCATCTCTTCCTCCTTTTACGTTTGCTACCATACCCGTATCCATAACCATACCCGTATCCGTAGCCGCTCTTGTGATGCCTCACCTCGTTGATCACCAGCAGCATATTCTTTAGCTTGCCCTCCTTCATCAGCGAGTTGGCGAAGCGCAGGTTGTTCTTGTTGGAGTAGTCGGCGCGGCACACGTAGAGCGTGGTGTTGGCCACCCTGCCCACCAGCAGGGTGTCGGCCACCTGGCTGGTGGGGGCGGAGTCAATAAAGATATAATCGAACTCATTACGCAATGTTTCAATCGCTTTATCGAGGGTGGGGCGCGAAAGCAGCTCGGCCGGGTTGGGAGGGATGGCGCCAGCGGGCAACACGAACAGGTTCTCATGGATGCCGGAGGGTTGGATCAGGTGATCTATCTCCTTCTCAAATCCAGAGAGGTAGCTGGTGATGCCGTTTTTCTCATCTATGCCCATGTAGTGAGCGAGGCGCGGGATGCGCAGGTCGAGCCCAACAAGCAGCACCCGCTTGTTCAGTAGCGCCATGCTGATGGCCATATTGATGGTGATAAACGTTTTGCCTTCACCCGATACGGTGGAGGTGACCAGCACTACTTTGTTATCGGCCCCTAAGGACAGCATCAGGTTGGTGCGTGCGATGCGGAACGCCTCGTTGATGGAGTTATCACTACCCTCTTTGACTACCACGTTGCTCTCCTCGCTATGGTGGGGTATCTCGCTCATCACCGGCACTTTGGAGATTTTTTCCACATCACTGCGGGTAGTGATCTTGTATTGCAGCATGTCGCGTAGATAGAGGAAAAGGGCGGGTAGTAGGATACCCAAGAGGAGGGCCGCCAGTAGTACCAATATTAAGCGGGGCGACACGATTCCTTCCGATAGCGCCTCGTCAAGCACCTTAGCGCTATTGGCGGTGGCGGCAAGCTCCAGTGCGTTCTCCTCCCGCTTCTGCAGGAGCATGAGAAAGAGGCTGGCCTTGATCTGCTGCTCACGGGAGAGCTCCATAAACTCGCGCTCCCGCGTGGGCATGCTCCCCACACGCCCCCCGTATATATTGGCCTGGTTACGGGCATCGCGGCGCTGGATGCTGAGTCCCTGCTGTACGCTCTTGATTGAGGCGTTCACGTTCTGTCGCAACCCTTCGATCTGTTCGTCCAGCCGAACCATCACCGGGTTGTCGTCGGTCATACCGGCAGAGAACCGCTCCCGCTCCAGCAGCAGCCGGTTGTACTCGCTCACCGTGGCTGCCAAGGTGGGGTCCTCCACGCCCACGTTAGTGGGGATGGTTTTTCTTGCGTTCTCGGGGTTGTTGATGTACCCATCAAGTGAGTTCACCACGTTGAGCTGTGTCTCCACCTTTACTAACTGCTGCTCGTAGCTGCTGCCCATCTGCATGTTGCGTTGCAGGTCAATCTCCAGGTCGGTCAGTCCCTTGCTCAGCTTGTAATCTTCCACGCTCTGCTCGGCCTCGGAGAGCTCGCTGTTGATAATGGCGATACGCTCGTTGATAAAGCTCTGGGTGTTGAACGCCTCCATCTTGTTATCCTCGATGGTCTCGTTGTTGTACACCTCCACCAGCATGTTCAGGAAATCGATCCCCTTTCGGGGGTAGTAGGTCTCTATTGAGAGGTTCAATACCGATGCCTGTTTGGAGGCTTGTTCCACCGAGAGGGCCCGGCGGTACTGGTTGATCACCGCGTTGGGGTGCATCACCGTCACGTAAAGGGTCGGGGAAAAGCTGGTCTTACCCTCCCGCCGGGTAAAGCTAATATCGCCTACCGAGGTATGCAGTTGCGCGGGAAGGGTGGTGAAGGAGGTGTCGATATCGAGGTTCCCGATGGTGCCTTGAACCGTTACCTCGGTAAGCTCCTCGTTGAGCGTTAGCATAAACTCGATATTCTCCTTGAGTGCATCTAACTGACCCTGCTCCATACTCACGATCACGGGACTGTTCGTGTAGAGATCGCTGCTTTTCACCCGCCCCTTCACGATATACGACGTGTGGAGGTTCAAGCGATTGATGACGTCCCGTATGGTGGAGCGGCTTCGGAGGACGAACATCTCGTTATCGAGGTTGCTGACCGCCCCCAGCGCTTCCAGTTGTATCCCCTCCGCCCCCCTGATGGTGGGAGGCATCATCCGTTGATTTCTGACCTCCTTGAGGATAATGCTCGAGGTGACCCGGTAGGTGGGGGTGGTGTAGCGCAGGTAGAGGAACGCCAGCACCAGCATGATAAACGTGCCGGCCACGAACCACTTCCAGTTGTACAGGAAGCGCAGCAGGAGCTCCTTAATTGAAATCTCCTCGCCCTGCTCTCTCTCTAAAAGGGATTCTACCTCTTTGATATGGATATAGTCGTTTTCCGTCATAGCGTAGTTCGTTATACGGTGTGGTTTTGTACCTATTTCTTAATGATATTGAGCACCAGCGTGGCCACGGAGATCAGGATAGAGGTGGCGGAGAGCCATATCCCGGTAGCACTACCAATCTCGGAGTTCCTGGCCTTGGTCTTGTTGGGCTCCACGTAAAGCACGTCGTTCTGCTGCATGTAGTAGTAAGGGGAGAAGATGATGTAGGGGTCGTTCAGGTTCAACAGCACCACGCTCTGGTTGCCGTAGGCGTCCTCCCGGATAAGCTTCACGTTATCCCGTTTACCCCATATGGTCATATCACCTGCCATGGCGAGGGCCTCGAACACGTTCACCTTCTCGTTCACAATGGTGAAGGTGTTGGGACGGGCCACCTCACCCAGCACCGAGATCTTGTAATTCACGAAGCTCACCGTGACCACCGGTGGCTCCTTGATATACCTTTGCAAAAGCGTTGCGATGGTCTGCTCCGCCTCGCGCTTGGTGAGCCCCTGTAGCCTGATGGCTCCCAATACCGGGAAGTTGATCTCCCCTTTATTGTCTACCAGGTAGGGTTGTAGTTGGGGGTATGAAGTAGTGGTAAGGCCTGTTGACATAGTGGGGGTGGTGAGGTTGAACGGTTTGGAGGCCTCGGGGTCGGTGGTGGAGACCGTGATGGTCAGCAGATCCTTGGGCATGATGCGGGCATCGTAGAGCTCGGAGGCTACCGCCCACTCGTTGGGGTCGCCCTCGCCGGCACCCTGGAGGTAGGGAATCTTTTTATGGGCCGAACAACTGGCCAGGAGCCACGCGATAACCAAAACGTGGCAGAAATATAACCCTCTTCTCATAATTGTTTCGTTATTGTTACTTGTTTTAATTCATCGGAAGCCGAACCAAAATTAGTCGCGCTGATGCTGCACATGAGACGAGACCCGGTGGAATGCCATTATGCCATGGGAGGTCTCGACGCTTCGTACAAAGCAACCACAAAAGTAGGATATTATATTTAAGGTTGCAAGTTTTTAGCGGTTTTTACTTAAACCTAAGCCCAATATGGGCTTGCACGAGCCAATAATTTCATGGCTAATTTTCACGGGATAAAAAAAAAGGCTACCTTTGGTGCATTAAACGGATGACTGGGTGGATTGTTGTTTTTAATTGAATCGTAACGTGCGTTATTACAATGACTTAGGGCTGAAGAATTACTTGCTGGATAGGGTGTTGCCAAGGTTCGTGATCCTGCTCATAGATATCTTTATCCTCATCTTTTCGTTTTTCTCCGTTTTGGTGTTGTATAACGGTTTTTCAGTCGTTTCCAATCACTCCTGGAAGTCAGTCTTTCTCTTTGGCTTGGTGTTGGTGGTTTTTAACACCCTCTCTTTCATGCTGTTTCGCACCTACCGCGGCGTGATGCGCTTCTCATCCTTTCGAGACCTGCTTAGGTTGACATTGAGCTTGACGATAGGGTACCTCTTCTCGTTCGTCGTCTTGCATGCCCTCCATCGCGGACAGGGACTTTCCAGTTACCCTTACCTGCTCTTCATAGCCATCTTCTTCGTGAACCTCTGCCTGATGATTTTGTCGAGGGTGGTGGTGAAAGAGAGCTACGAGTATATCATCCGGCAAGGCCGAAGAGCGATCAAGGTGTTTATCTACGGCACCAAATCCTCCGGGATAAGCCTGGCCAAGGCGATAAAAAGTAGCCGGGAGCTGAATTACAAGGTGGAGGGATTCGTGTCTGACGACCCGATGATGATCGGCAAAAGCCTGTTGGGACACCCCGTGCACGCCTTCGATGAGCAGCTGTTCCGAACGATGAGAACCAAAGAGGTGCAAACCATCATGGTATCGCCCCTGAAGATGGAGGAGGTGAAGTATTCCGGGAAGTTGGCTAGCCTGGTGGATAACGACATCGCCATCATGACCACCCTGCCCGTGACCGAGTGGAGGGATGGTATGAGCATCGGTGAGGAGCAGATCAAGGAGATACAGATTGAAGACCTGCTACCCCGATTGCCCATCAAGCTGAACATGAAAAACGTGGTCAGTAGCATCGAGAACAAACGGATCATGGTGACGGGCGCGGCGGGCTCAATAGGTAGCGAGATCGTGCGACAACTGGCAAAATTCAACCCCGCTACCCTGGTGTTGATAGACCAGGCCGAAACACCCCTCCACGAGCTGGAACTGGAGCTGAAATCCTCCTTCCGGGAGCTCCGCTTTAAAACGAGGGTGGTGGATGTTTGTAACCGGGAACGAATGGAGTGGGTTTTCGAGAAAACAAAACCGCACTTCCTCTTCCACGCCGCAGCGTACAAGCACGTGCCCATGATGGAGAACAACGTGCCCGAGGCGATACAAAATAACGTGCTGGGCACCAAGATCACCGCCGATCTGGCGGTGAAGCACGGCACGGGGAAATTCGTGATGGTCTCCACCGATAAGGCGGTAAACCCGACGAACATTATGGGGTGCTCCAAGCGAATCTGCGAGATATACGTGCAGTCCCTTAGCCGGCAGGTGAGCGCCGGGACGGGCGGGACACAGTTTATCACCACCCGCTTTGGTAACGTGCTGGGTTCGAACGGCTCGGTAATCCCGCTTTTCAAGGAACAGATAAGAAGGGGCGGGCCGGTAACGGTGACCCACCCCGAGATCATACGCTACTTCATGACCATCCCCGAGGCTTGCCAACTCGTGCTGGAGGCGGGCGCCATGGGAGAGGGCGGCGAGATTTACATTTTCGATATGGGAAGTCCCGTGAAGATATCGGAGCTGGCGAAAAGGATGATTATCCTGTCGGGCGCGAGGCACGTGAAGATAGAGTACACGGGGCTGCGGCAAGGCGAAAAGCTGTACGAAGAGCTGTTGAACGATATGGAGCACGTGCAGCCCACCAGCCACGACAAGATCATGATAGCCAACGTGAGGGAGTACGATTTCGATGTGGTGGCAAAGGAGGTGGATGAGCTGATAGCGCTTTCGCTTACCGCCGACGACCGACGCATCGTCGCGAAGATGAAGGCGATCGTTCCCGAGTTTCAAAGTACCAACTCCCTCTTCGAGGGGATATAGAACAGGCTTGGGCTGCATGATTAATAGGCTGTCGGTTGTCCCTCGCAACAGTTTAAACTGGTTTTTGACCAAAAAATTAACAAGATAATAGAACAGGAAAATAGCAATTGTTATGGTAGAAAAGATGAGGAGAACCCTTAGGGATTCCGCGGCGGCGCGCTGGACGGCGCTGGTCATCGTGTCGTTCACGATGATGTGTGGCTACTTTTTATCGGACGTGATGTCGCCCCTGGCGGGTCTGCTGGAGAGCCAGCTGGGCTGGACGCGGGCCGATTACGGCACCTACACCAGCTCCTACGGCTGGTTTAACGTCTTCCTGCTGATGTTGATCTTCGGCGGCATCATCCTCGATAAGCTGGGGATACGCATGACCGGCGTGGGCTCCGCATCGCTCATGGTGATTGGAACCGCCATCAAGTACTGGGGTATCTCCAGCCCCGCGCTCGAAGGGGTGACCATCTTCGGGCTGGACGGCCGGCTCTTCTGGGCCTGCATCGGCTTCGCTACCTTTGCCGTGGGGGTCGAGGTGACCGGTATCACCGCCTCGAAGATCATCGTGAAGTGGTTCAAGGGGAAGGAGCTGGCGATGGCCATGGGCATGCAGGTGGCGATGGCCCGTATTGGTACCGCCATGGCCCTGGGTTTCTCGATACCCATCGCGCAGGCTACCGGGGTGATTGACGTCTCCCGACCCCTGCTGGTGGCACTGATTGGCCTCTGCATCGGCTTGATATTCTTCCTGGTCTACGTGGTGATGGATAAGAAGCTTGACGAGTCGGAAGCGAGCGAGGTGGCGGAAGCGGCCAACCCGGATGACGAGTTCAAGGTATCCGATATCGGGAAGATATTGAGCAACAAGGGGTGGTGGTTGATCGCGCTCCTGTGCGTCCTTTTCTACTCTGCCGTATTCCCCTTCCTGAAGTACGCGACTGACCTGATGGTAAACAAGTTCAACGTGGACCAGGGAATCGCCGGCATGATACCGATGCTGCTCCCGTTCGGGAATATTCTGCTTACGCCCCTGTTCGGCGGGATTTACGACAGGAAAGGGAAAGGGGCCACCATCATGATCATCGGCTCCATCCTGCTGATTATCGTGCACGCCCTCTTCTCGATACCGGGGTTGAACAACTGGGTGTTCGCGATGGTGCTGGTGGTACTGCTGGGGGTGGCCTTCTCACTCGTTCCCTCCGCCATGTGGCCCTCGGTACCCAAGATTATCCCCGAACAGCGACTGGGTACTGCCTATTCGCTCATCTTCTGGGTGCAGAACTGGGGACTGATGGGCGTACCCCTGCTAATTGGCTGGGTGCTGGAGAGGTACTGCGTGGTGGGACAAACGGTACGCGACGGGGTTGCCGTGAACATGTACAACTACACGCTCCCGATGATGATCTTTACCCTGTTTGGTATACTGGCACTCATCGTGGCTTTCATGCTTAAGGCGGAGGATAAACGAAAAGGGTACGGGCTGGAGCAACCCAATATCGAGCAGAAACGGTAAGATTTTCTCTAAACCTCTTTTCTATTTAGCCAATATGGATGAAGAACATGATGGATGTATTGCATTATATCCTCAAAAGAGGCGATAGTTTCGTCGTGATGTGTAACTGATTTCCTTAGGAAAGCCGACCACATCTGTTGCCTTTCTGCATCTTTGGCAAATCCCTCGCTAAACAAAGAGTGGTTGTCGACAAATAGGGTAAGACGCCGCTCAAAAGTCGCATTTATAGCCTTTTGTAAGTTATTCTCGTCGTAATGACCTNCTTTTCAAAATGCGATACACATCGTAAAAATCTTTCATCCTGCTGTTAGTTTCCGCTAATTCAATCATAGCCTGAAATTTTTCTGCTANAACCGTTTCGGGTGAATACGCCAAAATGCTAACCGAGGGTAAATCAGGTAGTAATAGCGGGTATTCTAATTCGCTAGCCTTGGGTATAACGGTGTCACCAAATCCAATGTCTACGCTCAATGGCTGACATATGGTATCCATTCGTGCTGTAATGGTCAACCGAATACCTTTGTAAATACGGTTTTCATTAATTTCAGCTACTTGTATTTCATCTTGGTCAAACCGAATGCCATCACTCTTGTCATTTATTTGACAAATTTCCGTGAAAATGGAATGAATATGCGTTTTATCTCNGCTAACACGGTTCCCGGTAAAATCAATATCGACGGTGGTGCGGGCTTGATCCCCGTCAATGGCATATAACAAGACACCACCTTTAAGATAGAAACGTTCACGGTAGGCACTCTGCGACAAACGGTAAAGTAACCGTTCGTGAGCATACCGGATTATAAGCATTTGGTAGTTGAGTTGTTTTTGTCTGGCAAGATTAAAAAGCTTGGCACGTATAGATTTACCTATGTCAGTAACTGTTTTCATGGTCATTGTTGTATGGTTATAAATGTCTTCATCGTCGTACCGATACGCATGGCTTTGGCATATCGCATCAATTTATTCAAGTCCCTGTTGGGGCGAGCAAGGTAGTTTCGTAGAATTTCAGCGGATACATCCATTCCGATTTTTGTTCTGAATTTTACAGCATCGCATACGGACTTTTCAAGGTCGGTTATGGGAACGTTTAGTCCTTCAATTTCTTGGATTGTTTTACCGAGTAGGACGTATTTCTCCAGCCAATAGTGCAACTGAATAGGTGGAAATTCAGGCAAGGTAACACGTCTGTTTCTCACGATGGCAATGTGGTAAAATCGTGGTACCTGCGTGGTCAACCCGTAATGAAACCACGCTGAATAATAACACAAAACGCCTTCGGGAATAACCCGTTCCACGTCAATCATCGTTTTTGTCGATGCCAACTCTTTCAGCAAATAAACGCCCGGTTTAACGCGTTTGACGATTTTTTCTTCTGCCATCCGTCGCAATTGGTAACGCTGTTTCCCGTTTTGAAGCTCCTTACGAGTAAGATAGCCACCGTTCTCCTTGAATATTTCTACAATTTCAGTATTCATTTCCTTCTTTATTTCGCACAAATATAAGGCTTTTATTTAAAATAGCATTATATTCTTGCGTTTTATTTCAAAAAAATTGTTATTTCTGTTAGCGAAAAGGGTACGGGCTGGAGCAACCCAATATCGAGCAGAAACGGTAAGGGAACCCTTCTTTCACGATCCGGGAATTTCAACGGTTAACGTGACCTTTCTGTTGGTGTTCGTCCATGGGGGCGAACCCAGCAACAGCCGCTTGATCTCGGTCTCGAGGTCGGGACAGCTGTTCTCTTGGATTTGGATACCGGTCGGCCGGCCGTTGGACCCGATGGAAAATGTTACCGTGAAGGCAATCGAATCTCCTTGGCAGAGGCTCTTGTCGTAATGTGTTATGAAATACTCCCTGAACTCCTTCTTCCCGAAGACCATTGCCTCAACCTCTCTTGCCTTGCCCTTCTTCTCCACCTGCTCTCTTTCCACAACCCCGTCTACCACCTCCTTTACCGCTTGATCCATAGCTTGGGTATCGGCACGGGTGGGGGCCTCTTTCATGGCAGCGGTGAAACCGACCTTGTCCGCCTTTTTCATTGTTCCGAATCCCACGATTACCGTTTCGTTTAAGGCCAGCTCATCGGCCTTCAGGGTGATGTCTCCCACGTTCTCTTTCAACGGGAAGGTCGATTTTTTCATGCCGACGTACTCGGCGATAAGTGAGCCCTTCTCGCCTTTTGGTACCGATAAGCGGAACATGCCATCCATATCGGTTACGGTTCCACTCGTGCTGTTCTCTAACGAGACGGTCGCACCGGTAACCGGCTCACCCGTTTCGTCCAGCACGCGCCCGGAAACGAGCAGCTGATCCCGCTTTCTCATGGTATCGGTCATGGTGCTTCGAGAAGCCCGTTGTGCCAAGGCAAGGGCGGGAATGGACCTGGGATCGGGTATTTCCGTTGTGTCCACTACCTGAGCTACCACGACCTCCTCAAGGGGGGCGGTTCTCTCTTCTACGGTCCTCTCCTCCACGGTTCTCTCCTCCACGGTTCTCTCCTCCACGGTTCTCTCCTCCACGGTTCTCTCCTCCACGGTTCTCTCCTCCACGGTCCTCTCTTCCACGGTTCTTTCTTCCACGATTTCTTTTTCCACGCGGGTGTCGGTAGTGGCGACCAACGGTTCTGACAACCGTTGTGGAGGACGAAGCAAGAAGGGGATACCGATTAAAAGCAGGAGTAGGGCAGCAGCGGCAGCCATCCAAACCCGCCTGTTAACGTGTTTCCGGGGTTGGGCAACCTGTTGTTCCAACTTTTGAATCGCCGAATAGTGATCCCCCTCCACCGAGTCGTACCCGTCGATGGCGTCTTGCAAGAACGGGTCTTCCATCGCCTCCCGCTCCAACCGGTTGGCCGCTTCCCCGTGCCGTTTTCCTCTTATGTAATCCTTTAAGTTCACACTGTAATACCTTGTTTAGGGGGTCATAATGACTTCAAGACCCTCTCGATGCAATTTTTCAAATTTCGTTTCCCGTTCTGAATGTAACTTTTCACCTTGTTGAGCGGGTAGCCCGTGAGGTCGACAATATCGGCGTACGACCTGTTTTCGTAATAAAAAAACTCAAGGCTCCTCCGTTGCTCCTCTCCCAACTCCTTCATGCAGAAGTGCAGGGCCGACTCCTCCTCGTCACTCCTCTCCCTATCCATTAGAGTAAAAAGGTGGCCGTTTTCCATAAACTCCTCGTCGATATTCACGAAAATGTGCCGCTTGGCTCTCCGTAAACGGGCCAGGCAATGATTCTTAACCACGCTGTAGAGCCAGGTGTGGAAGTTCTGGATATCGTACTGCTTGATCTTGCCCGATACCTCCTCGAACAGGTCCATCACGGCGTCTTGTGCATCGGCCTCGTTCCCAAGGTACTTGAGGCATAACCCGTAAACCATCGGGATGTAACGCCGGTACAACTCGCCAAACCAGACCGGCTGATCCTCCCCCCGGCTCAATTCAAACAATTCGTCGTTCGTTAGCTTCGTTATGTCCGCCCTTTTTTTCAATGGGTTGCCTGCTCGTTCGTGAAAAGATTCCACGCGAATGTAAAAAAAATATCCGTTCGGTTATGGAATTTGATGCGCGATCGCATCTATTAAGTGAATCTATTAAGTGAATTATCCATTGAACTTGAAAGCAAGTAAAATGATAAAGTGCGAAAGTTTATTTAAAAACGAACATTATGAAAAGAATGAGCAAAAAAATCAGTTTGATGACCCTGACAGTCATGGCATCGCTATCGTTGATCGCGCAAGAGATCGAGGTGAAGGGAAGAGTGATGGATGCCGATGATAAGCAGCCGGTGATTGGCGCTATAGTTACCGAAAAAGGGAGCAACCGCTGTACGGTGACCGATGTGAACGGCGAGTTCAGCATCAAGACCGAGCGGGGGGAGCGACTGCATATCAGCTACGTGGGCTATAAAGCTAAGGAGATCAAGGTGAAAAGCGAGTGGATCGAGGTCTACCTGAAGCCGGACAAAGTACTATTGGATGAGGTGGTGATGGTTGCTTTCGGTACACAAAAGGCAAGCAGGATGACCGGGGGGCTTTCCCCGATGGTAAGGGGCGGTTACCCGGCTCTGCCAATCCCCTCGTTCGTCAGGCAAGAGGTAAATACCGAGGAGTACGCATCGTTCAAGGAGAACCGCTTCGTCTCGGTGGCGAAGCAGCCGCTCTCTACCTTTTCGCTCGACGTGGATGCTGCCTCGTACGGGAATATCCGCCGGATGATCAACCAGGGGGAACTGCCTCACAAAGACGCGGTGCGGGTGGAAGAGATGATCAACTACTTTAGCTATGCCTACCCACAACCCGTGGACGGGCACCCGGTGAGGATCGTGACCGAAACGACGGCATGCCCGTGGAACAAGCAACACCAGCTGATGCGTATCGGGGTGAAGGCGAAAGAGATACCCACGAAAAACTTACCGCCCAGCAACTTCGTCTTCCTTATCGACGTGTCGGGCTCTATGTACGACGCGAACAAGCTGCCGCTCGTGAAGTCGTCGCTCAAACTGCTGGTCAACAACCTGAGGGAGAGCGATAGGGTGGCGATCGTTACCTATGCCGGCGCGGCAGGGGTGGCATTACCGTCGACCGAGGGAACGGACAAGCAGAAGATCCTGGACGCTTTGGAAAGCTTACAGGCGGGGGGAAGCACCGCGGGAGCGGCGGGTATCCAACTGGCGTACGAGATTGCGGAGAGGAACTTCGTGAAGGAGGGGAACAACCGGGTGATCCTCTGTACCGATGGCGATTTTAACGTGGGGGTATCCAGCAAGGAGGGGCTGGAGTCGCTCATCGAGTCGAAACGGAAGAGCGGTATTTTCCTGACCGTGCTGGGATACGGGATGGGCAACTACAAGGACGATAGGCTGCAAACCCTCGCGCAGACCGGCAACGGGAACCACGCGTACGTGGATAACCTGCAGGAGGCGAACAGGGTGCTGGTGAACGAGTTCGGTAGCACGATGTATACCGTGGCGAAGGACGTGAAGATACAGGTGGAGTTCAACCCGGCGTTCGTGAACGCGTACCGGCTGATCGGCTACGAGAGCAGGTTGCTTGACGATGAGGATTTTAATGACGACCAAAAGGATGCGGGTGAGCTGGGACCTGGGCATACCGTCACGGCACTGTACGAGATCGTGCCCGTGGGCGTGAAATCATCGGTGGGAACTATCGACCCCTTGAAGTACCAGGTGGCGGAAAAGAGCACACCCAAGCTGACGAATAGCAAGGAACTGCTGACCGTGAAGTTAAGGTACAAGAACCCGGACGAGGAGAGGAGCAAGCTGCTGGAAGTTCCCGTGCTGGCGAGCTCCGTGAAGGCGAACGCGTCACCCGAGATGAAGTTCGTGATGGCGGTCGCCATGTTCGGGCAGCTGCTGCGAGACTCTGATTACATGGGGGATGCTACCTACACCCAGGTGGTCGACCTGGCCCGCCAGGGGCTGGAGGAGGACCCGCACGGCTACCGTCGAGAATTTATCCGGCTGGTGGAGGCTACCCGACAGCTCGACAAGTAGAGAGCTCTCGCTGAACGAGAAGAACAGGGCGCGTGTGAAGGTAACTCCGGTTGCCGGACATGTGCCCTTTTTCGTCGCCTGCCAAAACGACAGCCGCACCCCTTTGGCAAAGATTTTGACTCTACGTTGTTGAGTATCATTTACTCACCTTTCGCAAGTAGTAAGTGTTCCTTTTTTGCTTTCAGTAAGATGACCTCGCAAACTTTGCGTCAGTCGAATATTTTCGATAAGTGAGAACAGAGCCAAGTTTACTTGAGCTATGTCGAACGCAGAAAATATCTGCGAAGCGAGCCTGAAAGCAAAAAAACACTCAGAGACGAAAGTTAATTTATTATTGATTAAAACAACGAAGAGTATGAATTTGAACAATTTTACGATAAAAGCGCAAGAAGCCGTGCAGAAAGCCATCGAGGTGGCACAAGGCAACGGCCAGCAGATGATTGAACCCGCCCACCTGCTCAAGGGAGTGATGGTGGTGGGCGAGAACGTGACCAGCTACCTGTTCCAGAAGCTGAACGTGAACACCCAGGCGTTGGAGAGGGTACTCGATAAGGAGATCGAGTCCTACCCCCGCGTATCGGGCGGCGACCCCATGTTGAGCCGGGAGGCCAACGCGGTCTTCCGGAAGGCGATGGACCTCACCAGCCAGATGGGCGACAGCTTCGTGTCGCTGGAGCACCTGCTCATGGCCATCGTGAGCGAGAAGAGCAACGCGTCGCGTATCTTGAACGATGCGGGCGTCACCCTGAAGGGGCTGGAAGCGGCGGTGAAGGACCTACGCAAGGGGGAGAAGGTGACGAGCCAAACGGCCGAGGATACCTATCAGGCGCTGAGCAAGTACGCGGTGAACCTCATCGAGATGGCCCGCGTGGGTAAGTTGGATCCGGTAATCGGCCGGGACGATGAGATACGCCGGGTGCTGCAGATATTGAGCCGGCGCACCAAGAACAACCCGATACTGATCGGGGAGCCGGGCACCGGAAAGACGGCAATCGCCGAGGGGTTAGCCCACCGGATCATACGGGGCGACGTGCCGGAGAACCTCAAGAGCAAGCAGATCTACTCGCTCGACATGGGGGCGCTCATCGCGGGGGCCAAGTACAAGGGCGAGTTTGAGGAGCGGCTCAAGTCGGTGGTCAGCGAGGTGACCGGCGCGGATGGGGAGATCATCCTTTTTATCGACGAGATACACACGCTGGTGGGTGCCGGCAAGAGTGAGGGCGCCATGGATGCGGCCAACATCCTGAAGCCGGCACTGGCGAGGGGCGAGCTGCGCGCGATCGGGGCGACCACGCTCGACGAGTACCAGAAGTACTTCGAGAAGGACAAGGCACTGGAACGCCGCTTCCAGACGGTAATAGTGGATGAACCGAACGAGGGGGACAGCATCTCCATTCTCCGGGGACTGAAAGAGCGGTACGAGAACCACCACAAGGTGCGCATCAAGGACGAGGCGATCATCGCGGCGGTACAGCTCTCCAGCCGCTATATCACCGACCGCTTCTTGCCCGACAAGGCGATCGACCTGATGGACGAGGCGGCGGCGAAGCTGCGTATCGAGGTGGACTCGGTACCCGAGGAGCTGGACGAGATCACCCGAAGGATCAAGCAGCTGGAGATAGAGCGCGAGGCAATCCGCCGCGAGAACGACACGCAGAAGGAGGAGCTGCTCACCCGCCAGATCGAGGAGCTGAAAGACGAGGAGTCGCTCTACATGGCTAAGTGGAAGACAGAGAAAGAGCTGATCAACCGGATTCAGCAGGCTAAGATCGATATCGAGAACGCCAAGTTCGAGGCCGACCGCGCTGAACGTGAGGGCGATTACGGCAAGGTAGCAGAGCTGAGGTACGGCAGGATCAAGGAGAAGGAGAACGAGATAGAGGCGCTGCAGAAGGAACTACACGAACGGCAAGGGGGGCGTGCCATGATCAAGGAGGAGGTGGACGCCGAGGATATCGCCGACGTGGTATCGCGGTGGACCGGGATACCGGTGAACCGCATGCTGACGAGCGAACGGGAGAAGCTGCTACACCTGGAGGATGAACTGCACAAGCGGGTAGTGGGGCAGGAGGAGGCGATCCAGGCGGTGGCCGACGCGGTGCGGCGTAGCCGTGCCGGGCTGAGCGACCCCAAGAGGCCCATCGGCTCGTTTATCTTCCTGGGAACCACAGGCGTAGGTAAAACCGAGTTGGCCAAGGCGCTGGCCGAGTACCTGTTCGACGACGAGAATATGATGACGCGGATCGATATGAGCGAGTACCAGGAGAAGTTCAGCGCGACCCGACTTATCGGTGCACCTCCCGGCTACGTGGGGTACGACGAGGGGGGACAGCTCACGGAGGCGATCCGCCGCAAGCCTTACTCGGTGGTGCTGTTCGACGAGATCGAGAAGGCGCACCCCGACGTGTTCAACATCCTCCTGCAGGTGCTGGACGATGGCCGGCTGACCGACAACAAGGGGCGGGTGGTGAACTTCAAGAACACCATTATCATTATGACTTCCAACATGGGCTCAAGCCTGATACGGGAGAACTTCGAGAAGATCACCCCGGTTAACCGCGAAAAGGTGGTCGAGGAGACCAAGGAGGCGGTATTAGAGATGTTGAAGCGGACGGTACGGCCCGAGTTCTTGAACCGGGTGGACGAGATCGTGGTGTTCGCACCACTCAAGGAGCACGAGATCGAACAGATCGTGCGGATACAGCTGAACGCCATCGGGCAGCTGCTGGCAGGGAGCGGTATCGAGCTGCAGTACACTGATGAGGGGGTGAAAAGCATTGCCGAGGCGGGCTTCGACCCGGAATTCGGGGCGCGTCCCGTGAAGCGGGTGATCCAGCGGAACGTGTTGAACCAGCTCTCGAAGGAGCTGTTAGCAGGGACGGTCGATAAGACGCAGCCAATCGTGGTGGATGCGACCCATGGAAGGATCTTATTCCGGAATTAAACCCGTTTCCCTCGATTGAGATCGTTAACGTTGTGCCTTCGCTTTGTTACTTTCAAAGCGAAGGCATTTTTTAGCCCCATTTACGCTCTGTTTATCGCCGCCAAAAGTCGGGGACGAAGAGCGAGAGCACGGTGAAGATCTCGAGACGGCCGACCAACATCAGGAAGCAGACGTAATACTTCGCGAAGGCGCTGGCCGATGCGAAGCTGCCTCCCGGCCCGTACGCTCCCAATCCCGTGCCGAGGCTGCTGATGGAGGAGAAGGAGACGCCGATGGACTCGTCCAGCGTCATGCCGGTCATGCTCAGGATCCAGGCGCTCACGGCGGCCAGGGTGACGTAGAGGAAGGCGAAGGCCATCACCCGCGACGTGGTGTTTTCCGGTATCACCTTGCCGTTGATCTTTACCCGGTAGAGGGCGTTGGGGTGTACCTGCCGCTTGAACACCAGCTGGGTGTTCTTGGTGAGCACCAGCAGTCGCGACACCTTCATACCCCCGGAGGTGGACCCTTGGCAGCCGCAGAACAGCATAAGCCCTAAGAAGAGGAGGGAGTAGATGGGACCCCACGACTGGTAGTCGGCCGTGGTGAAGCCGGTAGAGGAGACGGTGGCGACCACCTGGAACAGCGCGGTTCGAAAGCTGCTTTCGGCATCCCCCACGCGGTGGGTGACGAACAGCGACACCGCGACACCCACCGTGGCCAGCAGGATGATGGTCGCGTACCACCGGAACTCCTCATCCTTGAATATGGCTAACGAGCCCCTCGTCACCAGAGCGAACAGCAGCATGAAGTTGGTTGCCCCAAGGAACATCAGCGCGGTAATCACGTACTCGCTGTAGGGGGAGGCGTAGTAGGCGAGGCCCGCCTGCCGGGTGGAGAAGCCGCCCGTGGATATGGAGGAGAGGGTGTGGCAGGCCGCGTCGAACGCGTCCATCGGACCCGCCCAGAGGAGGAAGAAGCCCGCGAGGGTGAGCCCTAAGTAGATGAGGAACATGTTCCGGGCGATCTCCCGTACCCGCGGCTTTACCTGCTCCATAGCGATACCGGTGGCTTCAGCGTCGAAGAAGAGGCCCGAGGCACCGCCGCTGTAGATGGGCATGAACGACAGCACGAAGATGATGATCCCGATACCGCCTATCCATTGGGTGAAGCTCCGCCAGAAGTGGAGCGACCTGGGGAAAGTTTCCAGGTTGTCGAGCGTGGAGCTGCCCGTGGTGGTGAAGCCGCACATGCTCTCGAAGAAGGCGTTGGTGAACGAGGGGATGGCGCCGCTGAGCAGGTAGGGGAGGGTGCCGGCCAGCGCGAGCGCGATCCACGCCAGGGTCACCGTGAGGAACACCTCCCGCTTGGTGATGCTCCTCTTCCGCTCGTCTTGTCGCACACCCGCGAAGGCCAGGACGCGGTCCGCGAAGGTGAGCAGACCACCGACAAGCAGGGTGATACCGGCCGAAAGGTAAATGGCCTGCCTGGCCTCCTCGCGGTATAACTCGCCAATCAGCGCCGAGAAAAGCATGAACAACGCCTCGATCATCAGCAGGATCCCCACGTTACTCAGCACGAAACGGTAATTAAACTTACGCATAGTTTATCGTTCTATTCATGCTATTTGATATGCCTTTTGTTGTTATCCCCTTGCTTTTTTCTTGGCATTTTCCCCTCACTATGAGGGCGGCAATTACAGGTAATTGAACCAACCATTTCAATTAAACAGCTGCTCGATATGCTTTAGGGCCCGGTTAAGGAAGAAAACAACCACCTGGTCGTAAGGCTCGATCTGCGTGTTGCCCTCCACCAACATGGGCTCCCCGTTCCTGATGAGGGCACCGAAGGTGATGTCGGGCGGGAGGTTAAGGTCCCGAACCAGCTTCCTCGTCACCTTCGAGTTGGGCTTGGCGGATACCTCGCCCACGTTGGCATCGGCGAAAGCTAAGCACTTGATGTTCGACGCATCGGCTTGCAAAAGCAGCTCGTATATCTTGCTTGCCGCGATGAGCTTCTTGTTGATGACGGTCCCTATATCGAACCGCTCGGCCATGGCGATGTAATCGATGTTCTCTACTTCGGCGACGGTCTTTTTCACGCCGTGTTGCTTGGCCATGATGCAACCCAGGATATTGGCCTCGGAGTTATCGGTGAGCGCGAGGAAGGCATCGGTTTCGGTGATGCCTTCGCGTAGGAGGAACTCGGTGTTGCGCCCATCTTCCACGAAGACCGTGACGTTGGATGGCATCACCTCCACCAGCTGTTCCGCCCGCTCCCTATCTCGCTCGATAACCTTCACCTGGACGTGTGTCGGGAGCGCCCCGATGGCCCGTTCGGTAATCTGGCTGCCCCCCATGCAGATGATACGCTTGGCCTCGAACGAGCTTTTGCCCAGCAACGCGGGCAGTACCCCCATGTTTTCCCGCAGCGTGGTGAAGTAGAGGATGTCGTTCTGCAGTACCTGGTCCTTCCCGGTGGGTATCAGCGTGTGGGGCCCCCGCTTGATGGCCACGATATGAAACTGCTTGGTCACCTGCATCAGCTCTTTCAGGTAAAGGTTCACGATGGGCGCGTTCTCCCGCACCTTGGCACCGGCCAGGTAGACCTTTCCGCCGCGTAGCTCCCACATGAACCGGGTCCAGGGGTTTTTGATGGCCATGGCGATCTCCTTGGCGGCGATCAGCTCGGGGTAGATCATGGAGTCGATGCCCTGTTTATTGAAGTACGCGCGGTTATCGGGGAGAAGGTACTCGTTGTTGTCGATGCGGGCGAGGGTCTTCTTGGCACCCAGGCTTGATGCCAACATGCAGGAGATCATGTTCTTAGATTCTTCAGGGGTGACCCCGATAAAGAGGTCGGCACTGCCGGTACCCGCCTTAGCGAGATCTTCGGGTGAGGTACAACTCCCTATCACGGTGTACACCTCGGCGGTCTCCGTGATAGAGGAGAGCCGCTCCCTCTCCTCGTCCATCAGGGTGATGTCGTGGTTCTCCTGCCCGAGCAGTTTCGCTAGGTGCGTTCCCACGGCACCCGCGCCGGCAATTACAATTTTCATCGTTGTATGAACTCGGTAATTTCTTCTTCTTTTTCAATCGCTCTCTCTACCCGCCGGATGGTTGCCAGGATGCCCGCCTCATCGATACCGGTGAGCGCGTGGAGCTCCTGGACGGTGCCGTGGGTGACGAACCGGTCGTCGATGCCTACCTGAACCACCCGGACCTCCTGGTAGCCGTTCGCGGCGAGGAACTCCAGCACGGCGCTACCCAGTCCCCCTTTTTTCACTCCCTCTTCAACGGTGATGATGTACCGGAAACGATCTGCCACCTCCCGCAGCAACGCCTCATCGATGGGCTTGAGGAAGACCATGTCGTAGTGGGCCACGCTAACTCCCGACTCCCCGGCCTCAGCCTTGGCGATGGCCCGTGCCGCCTGGTTGCCGATGGTGCCGATGGAGAGGAGCGCGATATCGTTCCCCTCCTTGAGCTTTCGCCCTTTCCCAATGGGGAGCAGGCGCGGTGGGTTGTGCCACTCCTTGAGTTCGCCCCGGCCGCGCGGGTAGCGGATCACGAACGGGCCGTCGTTCCCGTACACGGCGGTGTGCATCAGGTTGCGCAGTTCATGCTCGTTGTAGGGTGCCGAGATCACCAGGTTGGGGATGGGACGCATGTAGGCGAGATCGAATACCCCATGATGGGTGGGTCCATCCTGACCTACCAGCCCGGCCCGATCGAGGCAGAAGATCACCTTTAGCTTTTGCAGCGCCACGTCGTGGATCACCTGGTCATACGCGCGTTGCATGAACGAGGAGTAGATGTTGCAGAACGGGATGAGTCCCTCCTTCGCCATACCGGCGGAGAAGGTGACGGCATGCGCCTCGGCGATGCCCACGTCGAACACCCGCTCCGGGAACCGCTCCATCATATAGGTCATGGAACAACCCGTGGGCATCGCGGGGGTGACCCCCACGATCCGCTCCTCTTCCCCGGCCATCTCCACGAGGGTGTGGCCAAACACATCCTGGTATAGTGGTGGTTGGTCCTTACTCCCCTTCACGATCCGTTCACCCGTATCCTTGTTGAACAGCCCCGGGGCGTGCCAGAGGGTGGCCGACTTCTCGGCGGGTTCATACCCTTTCCCCTTCACGGTCTTGATGTGCAGGAGCTTGGGCCCCTTCATATCCATGATGTTCTTGAGCACCCGGATAAGCCCCGGCAGGTCGTGGCCGTCCACCGGCCCGAAGTAGCGGATGTTGAACCCCTCAAACAGGTTCTGCTCCCGGGTCAGTAGCGACTTCACGCTGTTGTTGAACCGCAGCATCAGGTTTTTCTCCCTCTCGGTGATCAGCTTGCGCTTCTTGAACCCCTGGTAGAGCCGATTCCTCATCAGGTTATAGTTGCGCGACGTGGTGAGCTTTACCAGGTAGTCTTGCAATCCCCCCACGTTGTGGTCAATGGATATGTTGTTGTCGTTCAGTATGATAAGGAGGTTGTTGGGTTGGGCGCAGACGTTGTTGAGCCCCTCGTACGCCAGTCCACCCGTCATGGCCCCATCGCCGATGATGGCCACGATGCGCCGTTCTCTCTCGTTTTTCAGGGAGGCCGATACCGCCATGCCCAGCGCCGCGGAGATGGAGGTGGAGGCGTGCCCCGCGATGAAGCTGTCGTACTCGCTCTCTTCGGGGTTGGTAAAGCCGGAGAGGCCTCCCAGCTTCCGGTTGGTATGGAAGCGCTCGCGCCGGCCGGTCAGTATCTTGTGGCCGTAGGCTTGATGGCCCACGTCCCAAACCAGCCTGTCGTAGGGGGTGTTGTAAAGGTAATGGAGTGCCACGGTCAGCTCCACGGTACCCAGGCTGGAACCGAAGTGGCCCGGGTTACAGGAGAGCTGCTCGATGATGAACTCCCTCAAGTCGTCGCAGACCTCTTGCAGCTGCTCGATGGTCAGCTTTTTAAGGTCATCGGGACTCTCTATATGTTGTAGTTGTTTCACGTTTCTTAATTCGCGCAAGGCGTTACCGATTATTCTCCATTACTCAAGTTGCTTTTTTTCATGTTGTTTAATTGGCCATATCGGAGATGAATTTGATCCGCACGAGCCGTATTTCGGTTTCGGTATAGTCGGGCAGCTCATCCTGGGCTGTATCAAGGTTATCGGTAGTCGCCTCCCGGAAGTAGTCGTACACATCTTCGAGCACGTCTATATCCAGCACCTCGTTTAGGAAGTAGTCGATGTTGATCTTCGTGCCGGAGTAAACGATCGCTTCCACCTCCGAGAGCAGCTCGTCGAAATCGATCCCCCTGGATTCGGCCAGGTCGTCGAGTGCCACCTTGCGGTCTATCGCCTGGACGATGGCCACCTTGAGCTTCGACTTGTTGGCGACCGTCTTCACGCGGAGGTCTTCGGGACGGGTGATCTCGTTCTCTTCCACGTG